>Ga0209828_1000379_pt1 | contig 43285 bp, 32 predicted proteins | sample MaitaG_FD_187429 | JGI IMG/M metagenome (GOLD analysis project Ga0209828, IMG submission 187429) | Marine algal microbial communities from Maine, USA - Maine_Asex2 metaG (SPAdes) (version 2) | ecosystem: Host-associated > Algae > Red algae > Unclassified | place: Maine, USA | collected 2015-01-05
ATTAAACTCTTATACGAAGGCCTTAGAGATTAATAAATACCATATAAAATCAATTTTAGCATTTATTGAATTAAGCATGAAAATGCCAAATTCAAACGATGAAAGAATTAAGGAGTATCTTAGTAATTATGAAGACTGCCAAATTTCCAGAATGGGCAAAAAACAAATAGAACGAATCTTAAGTAAAGATCCTAGAACAACCGATATCTCCACCGATATTCATCTATATTATAGGATGAAAAACGAATTTGAATCAAAAATAAATGCAAATTGAAGGTGGAATACATTCACACAATATTAAATCAAAGATTATATCTTCTGCCAGAAAAAGCGATCTATTGGGAAGAACAAAACGCTATATTAATTGCCGACCTGCATCTTGGTAAAATTACACACTTTAGAAAGTCTGGAATAGCCGTGCCCAAGGGCCCGGATTATAAAAATTGGTTGACGCTAACGTGTCTAATTCAAACTTATAATCCTGAAAAAATTATTATTCTTGGAGATCTCTTTCATAGCAATTATAACCAGGAGTGGAAAACATTCTTGGAGGTAATTGATGCATATTCTAAAATAGAGTGGATCCTTGTAAAGGGGAATCATGATATATTAAGCAAGGGTAAATATGAATCTAGCGGATTAGTTGTATATGATGATAAACTTGATATTGGACCATTTAGATTAGTCCACGAACCATTGAGTCCTCATGAACTTAAAAGCTATGATAATAAAGGTTATGATGATCATAACTTGCAAGATGATAAGCTAATAAGCCAAGTAAATATCAAGCCAAACGATGATTTCACTAAACAGGTTCATGAAATGACTAATAGAGAAGAAACGGATAATGATATGAAATATATCCTTTGCGGACATATACATCCCGCAATAAGACTGCAAGGGACAGGAAGACAATCTGCGAGAGTACCTTGTTTTTATTTTAGTAAACATCAAGCTATACTTCCTGCATTTGGTGCATTTACAGGGATGTATACTATACAACCTAAAGAACAAGATCAAGTTTTTTTGGTTGTTCAAAACAAAGTACTAAATGCTTCAGAAATGTTCGTCTAGTGAATTAGAAAAAGAACAATTAAAGATCATTCAAAACATATAGATAAAATTATAAGATGGTTTACCTCTGAAAAGTGGACTCCATTCCCATTTCAAACTAAAACGTGGAATCACTATTTAGAAGGATATAGTGGGATTGTAAATGCACCTACCGGCAGTGGAAAAACCTATTCTTTGCTATTGCCATTCTTGGCAGCATTAAAAAACGATGATCCTAATGCTAAAGGATTAAGACTAATTTGGATTACACCTATCAGGGCTTTAGCAAAGGAGATTTTAATTTCAGCTAATCGAGCCATCGAAGCATTTGATCTTGACATCAATGTCGGAGTCAGAACTGGAGATACTTCTACCACAGATCGACAGAAACAAATAAAGAAACCACCTCAAATATTAATAACTACTCCAGAGAGCCTTCATGTCATGATGTCTTCTAAGAAATCTAGGAAGGTTTTTGACCATGTAAGTACCGTCGTCGTAGATGAATGGCACGAACTTATGGGATCAAAGAGGGGTGTACAAACGGAACTTTTTCTTAGCTTTCTGATTATGCAAAATCCTGATATAAGGGTATGGGGAATAAGTGCTACAATTGGAAATTTAGAGGAAGCTATGGATGTTTTATTAGGGGTCGATAAGTTGCCAAAAAGAGTACTTATAAAAGCAACGATCAAGAAAAAAATAGAAGTTCGTTCTTTACTTCCAGATAAGATTGAAAGTTACCCATGGGCCGGACACTTAGGGATAAAACTGCTCGAAAAAGTAATTCCTATAATTCAAAAATCAAAGTCTACTTTAATATTTACAAACACAAGAGCACAATGTGAAATTTGGTATCAGCGATTACTTGATGAATCCCCAGATTTAGCCGGTATTATGGCGATGCATCATGGTTCTATCAGTAAGGAGATCAGATCATGGGTAGAAGACGCCTTATATGAGGGCAAACTAAAAGCGGTAGTGTGCACATCTAGTTTAGATTTGGGAGTGGATTTTAGGCCGGTAGAATCCATCGTCCAAATAGGAAGTCCAAAAGGGGTCGCTCGATTTGTACAACGTGCTGGACGTTCAGGGCATCAGCCAGGGGCAACGAGTCACATTTATTTTGTGCCAACTCACACACTAGAATTAATGGAAGCCTCTGCTATTCGAAAAGCAATAGAAGAAGGGAAGATCGAACCAAGAATGCCTTATATAAGATCTTGGGATGTGTTGATACAATACCTTGTTACTCTAGCTGTTGGCGGTGGTTTTAAAGAAAAAGAAGTGAGTGCAGCTTTATTGCAGACATACTCATATAACTCCATGACTGAAAACGAGTGGAAAGATATACTCAATCACATTCTTTATGGTAGTCAATCTCTAAAGGCCTATGATGAATACCAAAAGATAGGTATATCTAAAGAAGGTTTGTATTTAGTGTCCAATCGGAAAATAGCTACTAGACATCGACTTTCTATAGGCACCATTGTAAGCGATGCCATGTTAAATGTAGCGTATGTAAGAGGGAAAAAATTAGGTACCGTGGAGGAATGGTTTGCCGCTCACTTAACTCAAGGGGATGCCTTTTGGTTTGCTGGAAGAGCCTTAGAATTTGTAAGAATAAAAGATATGACCTTACAAGTAAAACCATCAAAAAAGAAAAGTGGAAACATTCCATCTTATATGGGGGGAAGGTTGCCGTTAAGTTCTCAAATGTCAAAGGTGCTAAGAGAAAGAATTTACGCTTATGGTGATGGACATATCGAAGATGAAGAAACAGGAAAATTAATACCATTATTCGAACTTCAAAGTGCACGCTCTATCCTTCCTTCTGCAAATACATTCCTAGTTGAATACTTCAAAACTGAATTTGGATATCACATAGTTATGTTTCCATTTGAAGGGCGGAATGTGCACGAAGGCATCGCTGCCTTAATTGCTAAACGTATTTCTACAATGCTTCCCATCAGTTTTTCTATAGCCATGAATGATTATGGATTCGAATTACTTTCAGATCAACAGATAGATATTGATAAGATTGTTAATCCTTCTTTGTTCGATACGGACAATCTAGCCCTAGACATTCAAGCTAGTATAAATGCTGTTGAAATGGCAAGAAGGAAATTTAGGGATATAGCTCGTATTAGTGGTTTGATTTTTACTGGATTTCCTGGTAAGCAAAAAAGAGAGAAACATCTACAATCTTCAGCTCAGTTGTTATTCGAAGTATTTAAAGAATATGAGCCGGATAATCTTTTGTACCTACAGACGCATGAAGAAGTGATGACTTTTCAATTAGAAGAAGCTAGAATGAGAGAGGCTTTGGAAAGAATACAAAACCAAGAAATTGTAATAATGAAACCTTCAAAACCAAGCCCATTTTCTTTTCCAATTATAGTGGACCGTTTAAGTCGTGAAAAACTAAGTTCGGAAAGCCTTATAGATCGAATTAGTAAAATGAAAATTGAGCTTGAGAGTTGAGCCCTAATGAGAGAGACTTATGAATCAGAGACTATCGAAACAAACTTTGATGATTAAAGCATAGTTAGGTTATAAATTATAAATTCTTCTTTTTTCACAATCTTATTAAAAATGGTATTCAATGATAAATTATATTCCTTTGTAATTGAATTCAAAGCGACCATATCTACGTTCTCAGAAAGGATTAGTATTACCACAGTCCCTAGTTTTAGATATGGAGTTACTTGCTTGTAAAATTTTTTAAAGTACTCATAATTGGGTCCAACAAAAAAAGCATATTCATCTACAGTTTTTATTTCTCTTTGAAAGTAGGGTGGATTTACAAAAATGTAATTTAAAGGCAGAGCAGGAATTTCATCAAATAAATCAGAATGAAAAGTTTCTACTACAACATTATTTGTCTTAGCATTCTCTATGAGACCTTCTACCGCTATGTGATTAATATCAGAACTATAGATTGTGTTGTTAGAGTTTTTTGCTAGAAAAAGAGAGATAAGACCATTCCCAGCACCCAATTCCAATATGTGTTTATCTTCTAACTTAAGAGAGCGTATGTAATCAAGAAGGATATCTGTACTTAAATAATAAGTTGGATGAAAGACAGTTGGATGAATATTTAATGTAAGTCCTCTTTTTGTAACGGTTCGCGTCTTTCTATAATGCCATTTTATAATGGAATAGCGAAATGAAGTGATCAGCCTATTGAACTTACTAAATAATTTACTCAGAAGCAAAACCTTCGATTTCAGGTTGACGATATTTCAGCCAATATTTTTGTAGTATTTTGAGCTCGTATGGATAATTGTAGATGTCATATTTATACCGAAAGCTAGCTAACTGTTTGATGACATTTTTCTGGAGATTGGTAGTTTTTGGATCAGTAGACGTTGGGAAACGAGCATTAATTACTGTTTCGAAGTTTTTCACCTTGTCTACCATTTTTGAAGTCAACCACGGTGTGAGCGGATTTTTTCTGAGATCAAAATTCTCCCAACTAGGTGAAAGCCAATCTTCTAATTTTTGTGGAAAAGAAAACCCAGCATCTATAATTTTGTTATACAAATCTGAACCTTCTGTCGGAACCGGACTATATAAGTAGATGATAATTTCTGTGTTAGGGTTAATCTCTTTTACTTCTTTTATAAATTTTATCTCCTCATCTATTTGTCGCATTACGATTTTGTCTGAATCAGCAGGAAAACCTAATACAAAGCTATATTCCGGTATAATGTCAAATTTTTTCAAACGATCAGCAAACTCTTTGATTTGTTGTCCAGTTTGTTTTCCTCCTTTATCTATGTCGTCAAGTATGCTATCATTTCCACTTTCTGCTCCCAAGAATATCATCTTGCATCCTGCTTCTCTCATTATTTCCAAAGATTCATCTTTGTATTTATCGATGGTATCTATCCTACCTTCACCCCACCAATTTAATTTTTTCGGAGCGATTAATTTCGAAAACTCAACGGTTCTTTTTTCAGAAACGAAAAAATTATTATCATGAAATTCTATCGCATCACCACCATGATTATCTAAAATATATTCAATTTCTTCATATATTTTTGTTGCTGATTTTCCTTTCCATTTAGCCTCATAGATTGGGACAACTGCACAAAAAGAACATTTGAATGGACAACCCAAACTTGAGTGGTAGGCGATGGTTTCCTTACCTAAATGCGTTGGTCTTAGATAACCCTTTATAGAATAAAATTCATTGAGTTTCTTATAGGGTAGTTGGGGTAGAGTGTCCTGATCTACGAGCGTTTCCTTATTGGTTTTCAATAAGTTTCCGTCAGGAGCTTTATATATTAGATTTGGAATAAATTCGTACGGTGTATTGTTTTCCAATGCATCAAGTAAGAAAGGAAAAGCATGATCTCCAGGACCATTAACGACAAAATCTACATATCCACTATTTAGTGCTACCTCATATTGATTCGCTGCAAAGTAACCACCCCAAATGATCTTAGTTTCAGGGTATAATTCTTTGATTTTAATGGTATATGGAATGGCTTGTTTTAATTGTGGTCCGGGCATAACTGTACAACCAAAGTACTTCACCTCCCCTGTATCAAAGTAGGTTTTAATTTTACTCCAAGGGTCTTCTTCTCTATTTCCATCTACAATGACCCAATCAAAAGTCCCGTCAATAGATGCAGCTACTTGTAGGATAGAATTGGGTATTCTATAGTTTTTATTGGAAACAGCTCTTGGGTTAAATAGTAGGACTTTACTCATGTTTTATATTCGATGCTAAAAGTATTATTTTCTAGCTTATTAATCTAGAGAAGAATTAGGTATTAATATTTGATTATTTTTTCCTTGGAAGCTAATTTGATATCCTAATTGGATTAATAGTGTCAATGTCGCCTCATTTGGATTTTCTAAGTATATAACTGGCTTTGAAGATTGAATAGTAGCCAATGAACCCTTTATTACCTCAGATTCGTGACCTTCTGTGTCTATTTTTATAAAATCAGGCTTTATTTTATTATCGTCTAATCTTACTAGTTTTACCTTGATGGATTGGCAATGTACGTATTTTTCATCATAAAAGAAAAATGGTTTCAGTTCTCGAATTTTTTTCAAAACATCCAAAACCTGTCCTTTATGAAAAGACGCCAAACCTTCTATTTTATATTCTTTATAACAAGGTATATATAGTGGAAGTGAATCAATTTTAGATCCACATGCTACATTGTGCAAAATGATAGGACTTTCTTTTCTAAATTGATTCTTCATTATATTGAAAGGAATAGGATTAGGCTCAAATGCAACGACTTTAAATCCTCTAGAGATCAATGATTGGGTAAAATCACCTCTATTAGCCCCTATATCTATAGCCAAACATCCTTTGTTAATTAGAAGTCAGGTATTTGGTCAATATCTTTTTCATAATCAATATTGAAAAACTTCCTACTTGCCAAACGTAGCTTATTAAACCATGATTTCTTGGAAGGAAAGTATGCTATTATAGTCACGAAAATTTTTTTCAAAATAAATTCTTAGTAGTGTATAATTGTGAGAGACGTTTATATTGAATAGCTTAGAATAAAAATTTAATTGATCAGTCAAAACAAAGAGCTGTAACTTCGAAACATCATTGGATATAGTAAAAATATTACGGATACAATAATATAATATATTTTCGCTAATAAAGGCTTTAAAATTTTGCAAAATAGGATAAATAATTCTGAGGAGATCGATCCTAAGGACATTAAAATAAGAATCCATTATTATAGGAATTACCTACCAGTTTATGACTTTAAAGAATAAAAGATAGTAGAAAATTTTATTTAAAGCCTTTGCTAAAATATTTAATAATAACTTAGATTAAAGTTTATTTTCTTGATAAATACTAGATGATACTTAAGACATTTTGTTACACATTAGCTTTAGCGGTACTTATTTTAGTACTTGGAAATTGTAATACTCAAAAGCATCAATCGGACCTAAGTATTGATCTCCGATGGGTAGAATCCTATCCCGGAGACTCTCACGAAAAAGCAACTATTGGTCTTCAATGGATTCTATCTTACTTGGGTGCAACAAATGAAAATGATTACTACAAGGAAGCCATAAGTTGGCAAGATTCTAATATTCTAACGTTAAAATTAGATAAGCTAGGCTTTAGCCTACAAGCAACCAAAGCTTTTACAAGTCTCATTGAGCAAATGAAGGAAATGGATGAGTACAAGCAATATAAGAGTATAGATTTGGGCTACTTTGTCATGCAAACATTCAACAATAGTTGGCACTATTACGAAATCACCGGAGTCCCCAAGAAATTAGAGGACTTTAAATCCAAATACAAGTTTGATAATAAAGATGACTTTCTCCTACTGCCGGGGGAGTCGGCTGTTGCAAATGGAATTCGAGTCCTCAATATTGCCAAGTCAGACTCCATCTACGACATGGCGTTTATGGCAAAAGAAGGGCATGGATTAATTCCTTCTGATTTTAAGACAGAAGAGATTGAAGTGTTTGATTTTATGGAAAATGGTCAGCCAAGATTTGCAGTATATGACATAGAAGGAAATTTGAAAAACGCTGGAAACAAAGAAATAAGCAGAGCAGGAAAACCTGCTAAATGTATGTGGTGTCATGAATCTATGGTAGCGCCCCTAATTAAAGCAAAGACCAATGTAGAAGGTTATCAAAATTTGGAAAGATTACAAACTTTAGTCAAAAAGAAAAATCGTTTATTGAGAGGACAGCAAATAAATGGGGATTCTTTATTTTATTGGAAAAACCTAAAGGATCATAGTTTGGCGGAACTATTATATGTCTTATACGAGCAACCAACATTGGATCGCCTAAAGGCAGAGAGTATCTTACTTAACATCGAATTATCAATCGACTCAAGTCAAATAAAAGCCAACGAAGAATATGGATTCTATGGGTTGCATTTAGATTCTGTAATTCAGCGTAAATACACTACTCTAGATTTTCATAAAAACTTGCACTTATCAAGAGAAGAAGATAACACCACGGTTAATTTGTTGCTTGATTGAGAGTATTTAGTAATTAATTATTTTCTTGAAAATGAGGATGTAAAACTTTCGTACTTATCCATGATTTAAACAAATATAATGCCCTAAAAAAGTTAAAGGCTAGCACTTGATTTGCTAATTTTCAATTCAATTTATTCTTTGATAAATTGATTAAGGGTCTTGCCTTCAATTAGGTGCACTTTCAAAAGCTCTGGAATGAAGTTTTGGATTTACTCTAACATTAAAGCTTCCTTTGAAGGATTTAATTTCTCTTTACCTTATTCAGAGCATACTTCAATATAATCTTGGACTGCCTCTTTAAATGCAGACTTTAACTTTGTAACCGTATTTGCTTCAAAGGTCACAAGATCATTTATTCCTTCAATATTCCCATAGAATACTTCGTCATCTGCAGAAAACCTACAGACCCATAAACTCCCTATATTTTAGTCAATCTTTCATATTAAAACTTGATAATTGAATTCATCGATGATGTAATTTTTCAAATATTCTTTTTACTTGTTTCCTAGACGTGGTTTGTATATTCTTATGATATGTTTTGATTCAAAATTAATATAAGCCTTTCTTGAGACAGATGTTTTACCACTTTCTTTTCTATATAATCTTAATTTTTGTAACAAATACCGAGTAGTCTCTCGCTTTCCTATAACCACCTATAACTACCTACAACTATAGATATCCTATTTATTTTTACTATACTTTTTATAAAGAGAATCAATTTCCTTGTGGGAATAGAAATGTTGTGTGTATTTGCTCTGAAGAAGTTTTTCTTGGTAAGAATACTTTAAAGAAATTTCATTACGAAAATCTCGATATAGGGTGGCATAAATTTTATTTTTGCCCTCATTGTAATTGTTTAAAAAAATTTTATTTGGTTCAATAAATAGATTAATTATTTTTTCCTTTTCTGTATTGGCTAAATCAGTACGTAATAAAAGTATTTCAATATTGTTATATTTATATAATTGATATTTCTTATTCGTTTGGAATGGGATGGAGTAAATGTCGAAGCCAAGCATTCGTAGGAACTCATCATCAAACCACTGAATCGGTAGATCATGATTCATTTTATTATAAAAGATATCTTCTAAGTCTTGAGTTTCTCCCTTCCACGTCCGAGGATTACATTGAGTATGGAATTGAAAAGCTTCAAAAAAAGCAGATAAGTTACGAGCAATAGGTTCCCTAACACATGTGATAATTTTTATGGGCGCATCTCTTTTTATTTTAGCATAGATTAAGTCTCCAGGACTTCTACTGTCAGGCACCAAATCGTTTTCTTTACAAAGCTCGATTGATTCCACAATTTTCTCACTATCGAGCGAATGTATATGAAAAGTAGGGATAGAAGTCTTAGATAGAATAGATCGGTATATAGAAGTTGATGCCACCTTTGCCATGGTATATACAACAACCGGCACCTCCTTGCCACGAAGGATTTTCTTCGCATTCCAATACCTCATTCGATCAAGAGTGTGGTATCTAATAAGTTTTTTGTATTGGATTAATTCGATGGTAAATCAATTTGTCTAAGTGAATAAAACCCAGGGCCACGATTGTAGTCTGTTAGAAAGATAATTTTGTTGGAGTCTACTACATGCGCTTTTATTTTAGAATCAGGACTGTCTGTGATTGGAGTTCCTTGATAGAAGATTTGATTATCTACAATGTCTACTTTCAGAGAATCTACAAGTTGTAATTTTAGCTGTGTTTTTATTTTCTCTATTCCATTATTTGTCCAATGATAAAAACTCAAAGTATCATTTTCAATGCTGTAATCGGTCAGCATAGCAGGATAATTTATTCCTGAATCTACATATTTATATAAGGAATTTCCCTTTTTACTTAAGAGTTGACTTCCTAAAAGAAAACTAAATAGACTAAGTAAAAGAAGTGGATTAATTTTTTTATACAACGGAATGGATAACATTAGAAAAAGAATAATTAACGTGTAGACTCTTGGAAATTTCAAAAACAATGGAAGCTCATAAAAGTAATGCATAGGGAGATTCGCTGCAATAAAAATTAGTCCTATAAGAATAATGGTCCGTACTTTTTCGCTTGCTTTATAATTATTAAAAATACTAAGAAGAGGAAACAACAACAATATTTGTGAATAAGAACTACTTGTAGGACCAATCAATAAACTTGCTACCATCCAGAGACTGAAACTTGCAATAGGTTTATTTTCCAGGCCTAAAGTATTCGATAACGTTACGGAAGCACATGTCCCTACGATAAAAAACTTATAGGCGAGTAAAGATATAATATTCATCCAAGTACTATTGACTATAGGACTAGGATTTAATAGTGAATCGTATACAAAAGTATTTTTGAAAAGCATGAGAGCAGACTTTGCTTTTGGGGTAAATCCATCATAGATGATTCCAGCACTTGAATCCGGAAAAACATTTGAGAAAAAATAACTCCAAGATTCAACACCACAGAATGGAACACTAAGTAACAGAAGACTGACACACGCAAGAATAAGCATGCTTGTTCCTTTCATATCTTTCCTAAGTATAAGCCAAGGTAAAATGACAATAGGGAATACTTTTAATAATATGCAGACAGCCCAAAGTATGGAGGCTATGGCTTTTTTATTTTTCATATAGAGGATAAAACCTAGGCCCATTAAAGAGAAGATAAGTAAGTACATCTGGCCAAAGAGTATATTATTCTTAATAGGAATAAAGAAGAATAAAGGAATTAGCAACAGAACAATATGTGGCAATGAGTACTCTTTTATAAAAACAGTAAGGGTATAAAGGAAGAGAACGAACCCCAATAAATTAAAAAGAATTTTGGCGAAAGGCCAGTCCAAAACCGATAGTGGTAAAAAGAAGAAAGAAAGAAAAGGAGTGTTGGGATAATAGCTAACAAAAATATTTTCAAAACCTTTGTTTTCCAGTGCTTTATTAAAGTTTAATGCATTATAGATATCAATACTAAAAAAATCATGGACGATCGAAAAAGCACCAAAATAGTAATTTGCAAAATCATGGATGGGAAAGAAATAGGATTTAAACAAGTACATGAAAGCAAAAACCAATAGTGGTAACACCCACATCCGCGAATGCTGATTTTTACTAATTAGATGTTTTATTTTGGAAAGAAATTGAATCTCTATTTATTTTAAATTGATCAAATGAATGACCTCTAGTGATCGATTTGCTACAAATCAATAAAGCCCATCTATAAATAAGTCGAGGATCATTTAGCAAATCTCATTAAACTTCTTAGGACCAAAGATTTAAGTTTAAATTTAAGCGAATTTAGATTAAGACGATTATTCAGTAAAAGTTCTTTGTGCCAATTTACCTCATTTTCAACCCATCGCACGGCATATTCATAATATTTTCTAGAATAGGTTCTTTCAAAGTCACGGTCTCTATCAGTGCTCTGCATCCAATCCAGTTCATTGGTTTGTTTAGCTTCAATTTCCTGATATAAAGAGGTGCCTTTTATTGGGTAGGCAATGGTAATAGTAAAGAAGTCTGGATTTGCATCCTTAAGATATTGCACGGTATCTTGGATATCCTCTTCTGTTTCGCCTGGATAACCCAACATGATGAAAGTACCCGCTTCAAGACCTTTTCTTTTGGTCATGTGGATCATCTCTTTCACATAATTTACATCAACTCTCCGGTCCATTAGATCAATTACTTTTTGGGAACCACTTTCTGCACCAATCCAAATTCGAAAACAACCAGCCTGTTGTAACCAATCCACAATATCCTCATTCATCCGGTCTGCCCTAGTGATGCATTCGAATGGCACAAGGGCATCTTTTTTAATAATTTCATCTTTGAATTCTTCGATCCATTTATGACTCACAGAAAAAACATCGTCTACAAACCAAATTGTATCTGGATTGTATAGATCTTTGATGTATTTGATTTCATCTGCTACTATATCAGGAGATCGCCTTCTATAACTTTGACCATAGACCGCAGTACTGCACCATTTACAAGTATAAGGACAACCTCTCTGTGTACTTACGGTCATAGCACTTTGTCCATGGTGCTGCTTCCAAGTATCTAGATATTGTTGAATATTTATTTTGTGCCGATTGGGATAAGGTAAATCATCTACAGGTCTAATTCTCGATCTTTCTTTTGTTTGAATGATTTCATCACCTGATTTGTAGGCAACTCCATCTATATGACCAAATTCAGTTTTATTTCCTTTTTCAATGCTTTGTACGATTTCAAGCATGGTTTGCTCTCCTTCACCGATGACTAATACCTGAGCTCCAGCCTCTAGATATCCTTCTTGGTTATGTCTCACATCAGGACCTCCAATAATGACAACAGATTGAGGTAAGTGCTCAGCTATAAAATCCATGATGTTAATGACGTTGAGCTTTGTCATTAGATTAGTGTAAAGAGCAATGATGACCGGTTTTTCTTTTATGAGGAATTCTTTAAGTAATACAAAGGTCGAGAAGGTTGTATCATATACATCGTTTTCATATTTGTGTAGATCAAGCCAAGCAGAAATATACAAGATGCCCAGCGGTGGATAAGGCTTCATGATTTTTTGCTCCTTTTCGTCCTCAGCTATAAAATACCCATGTGTGAATAATATCTTCAAATCGTTTTTTTGAAGTGAATCAAATAGTGGTCAGCTTTGTTGGGATTTAAGTTAAATAATAAGCTCCCAAAATCAAGAAGCCTAAAGATGGGTAAAAATTTACTTTTTTCTAGATACGAAGGGATAAATCCTACTGCTCTTGTTTCGATGACTTTCATCCTACTAAATATGGACTTCATGCTTTCTTGGTTATAGTAATAGGTGGCAACAGAAGTTCCATTTACATTTACGTACAGAGGCTTTTTGGAGTTTCGCTTTTGAAACTCATTTATATTACCTTTTTTTATTCGAAATAACTTTTCCAATGAAGTGTTTTCTGGCATGATGATAGCCACAAAATCCCCATATTTATTCAACCTCTGCTCGATAAACTGGGCAATTTGCTCCATCTCCTCAAAAGAAAGACAATTCAAACCTCCAAAATTGGAAAAGATCAAATCGAAGGTGCTCTCTTCGTCGATAATTGGATTCAATAGATCCAAAAACTGAGTCTTAATATGCTTTTTTAATTCATCTGGTATTTTATTTTTGACCATTTCTAACATGGAAGTAGAAAGGTCCGTCGCGATTACATAATGACCTCTTTTTGCAAAATAAAGGGCATCTTCTCCTGTGCCACAATTCAATTCTAAAATAGATAATTTCTTATCTCTATTTAGGATTTTGTCTAGATAAGACCATACTCTTTTGCGTTGGGAAATGCCAATTTTGGAAAAGGTAAAAGATGAATCATAAGTAGCTGCGGCCTTATCAAAAGAGGACATTTATTTTACGGCTTTACTTTCGCATATTTACGAAGTAGCACTTCGTTGTACAATGCTTGAGGAGAATGATAGATTAATCTTAAAATGTCTTTTAAATTTGAACTTAGGGATGAAATTGGAGCTTTCATCATATTTTTAGTGCTTAGAATTCCTTTTTTGATTCGATACCGATTGTGTACATATCGATGTAGTGTCTTGTAAAAAATAGGTGGATAAGTATTCTGGAACATCATATCTAAGTCATCAGAATCTTTCCAGTTTGCCTTATGGTTCAAATCATTTTTTACTTTATCATAAAACGAAGTCCCCGGTAAAGGATAGGATACTGAAATTCCAATATCATCAGGCATAAGATCTAATACCATTTTTATGGTTTGACGAATGTCTTCCATGGTTTCGTCCAAATATCCAAATTGGAGGAAGAAAGCCACCTTTACATTCCTATCTTTTAGCTTTTTTGTAGCGTCATAGATTTGTTCTACTTGGGTCCCTTTATCCATAGCATCGAGAATTTTTTGAGATCCACTTTCTGCCCCTACCCATATCATATCAGCACCGCTTTCTGCTAATGCATCAAGATTATTGTCCTGAAGCATCAAGTCTACACGAGACTGAATTTTGTATTTAAATTGTAATTTATTTTCTTCTTTTAGTTCTTTGAATTTTTGAACCCAACCGGGCTTCAATCCAAAGATATCATCACACATCCAGAAGTAATTTACATTGAATCGATCAATTATAAACGCCATTTCTGCGATTACATTCTCGGGACTTCTAGTGTTATACCGATTACCATAAATGGGCTTTGCACACCAATTACATTTGTAGGGACAACCCCTAGTCGTGGCGATGTTCATGGTAAAGTATCCATGGTGTTCTTCCCATATTTTACGATAAGGCTCCGCATCTAATAGGTCCCATGCGGGCATTGGGAGATCATCTAATTCACGTTTTACAGGTCGGGGTGCATTCTTTACAATGGTGTCTTCTATTATGTAACTTATTCCCTGTGTGCTATAAGGGTTGGTCCCTTCATGTATGGCATTACATAATTCTACAAGAGTGCCTTCTCCCTCACCATGGATAATAAAATCTGCACCTTTCTTATGATAACTTTCATAGTGATCTGTAGAATCAGAACTGTTGACAATAACTATGATATTCCTTTCTTTCGCTAGTCTAATCATGTCATAGGCAGCTTCTCTCATTTTAGTGAGACACATCTTTGTAAGATAGTTGAAGCCATCATCGTAGATAACAAATACTTTTTGGGAAGCATCAAATTGGGGCTCAATATTTAAATGATCTTCAACGAGACAAGAATCATAGAAACGAACATTGTAATTTTCTTTTCTTAATACAGCTGCTGCATAAAGAGTACCTAGTGGTGCATAAGGTTGTGCAAATTCCCATTGTTTAGAATCGTATCTATAGAAATAAGAATTTGTGATTAAGATATTATGCATTTAAAGCGACGTGTTTTAACTCTAGACTTTTTTCTTTTAACTTTTTTGTATATAAGTCTAAAATCCTTCTTTGATGATTCGAATTGTGAACTTTGATTTGGTGATCAGTACTTCGCATCATCAATTTAAAATCTTTAGAGTTTCTCAATGAGAAATACTTTATCTTATTCCGAGTAATTGATAAATTCTTAACCACTTTGTTAGATAGGGTGCCAATTATACCAGGAAATAAATTCTCGATTATATATGACCCATTTGTTTTCACTACTGTGTCTATGGAACCATTGTCTTCTATTTCATATTGTGGTAAGATTTCTTTTAGCCACAAATTTGATTCGACCAACTGTTGTTTCAAATTCGATTTAGTGACCGGAATAAGAGTGGCTAACTCTATGGCTGTATATTTATTTTCTTCGTAAATTTTTAAATCTTCTTTGGAAATAAAGTAATTTATACAAAAATGATTTTTATCGTTATTGAGTTTGAAAAATTTATAAAACTTAAGCATCAATTTACATAGCCAAATTCTCTTTGATTTAGTAATGATAAAATAATCTATATCACTATCGGCCGCCATCACATATTTGGAGAGCGATCCTGAAATAAATACATCTTCCACAAAAGGAAATTTTAAAATCATCTCACCGGTACGAATAGCGAGAGGCATGATGGAATTTGCAGCATCATTATATTTATTTCTTTTATCAAATTGAGAGGAGTCAACAGACAAACCATAGAATTGACCGTCGCTGAATACTAATTCGAGTTGCCTCAACTCTTCCAAACCATCGATAACATCGCTTAGATTTGTTTTTATATCTATGAAATTTAGGACTTCCTGTGGAGCTAGAGGATGGTCAAATAGATCGAAATAGACTAGTATATTTAGTATTGATTCATTTACTTTTTTCATAGACGAAACTAAAAGTATACAATTTATGGTTTTTGGTCAATTTCAGTGGATTTTTGTTCTATATTCTAAAGATGCTTAAAATTACAATTGTTAAACGTGTTAATATTTTTATAACTCTTACTATTTTACTTTACTTCCCGAATTTTAACCCAAATTGGCAATTTCCAGTTTTAATGTCCTATTTTCAATGAGTTATCTTTTGAGTGGTACACTACAAATTATATTTCTTTATTTCCAACTACAAGATACGTATAAATAACATATGTATTGTGTTGATTATCAATTAATTAAATTTCTTTCATTATGAAGTGACTCATCATAATACTTAACTACTTAATAATCAAGACGATACCTTATTGTATCCAAGTTAGGTTAATTTTTACTCCTCAGGCATATGTACTTGTAGTTATTCTTTGTTGAATTCTTCGATTACAAACCATTGGTTATGCCATATAATATACGTAGAAATGGCTTGATCGGATTTAATTGATCGTTTTATTTAAAATCCATTGCTATCTGATTGATCAAATTGACTCCTACTAGAGCTGTTAGAAGGTTTCCTATCTGCTAAGATACATACTTCTTTCACGATCTAATTTTCTAAAGAACGGATCTGTCAAATCCTTAATAAATATGATGGATTCTCCAGTACTTTTCATTTCAGGACCTAATTGCTTATCGACACCGGGGAATTTATTGAATGAAAAAACCGGGACTTTTATAGCGTATCCATTTCGAATCGGTTGGATATCAAAATCTTTTAATTTGTTGACACCCAACATGACCTTAGTAGCTATATTCAAATAAGGAACTTGATAGGCTTTTGCAATAAACGGAGTGGTTCGACTAGCTCTAGGGTTTGCTTCTATCACGTATACATCTTCCCCTTTGATGGCAAATTGTATGTTAATGAGACCTTTTATTTCTAATGCGAAAGCAAGGATACGCGTATACTCAATCATGGTGTTTTTTACGTGTTCGGATAGGCTATAAGGTGGAAGTACAGCCGAGCTGTCACCAGAATGAATCCCTGCAGGTTCTATGTGTTCCATAATGCCCATAACATGTACATCCTCACCATCACATATAGCATCAATCTCTGCTTCTTGTGCTCGTTCTAAAAACTGATCTATCAATACGCGGTTATCCGGAAGATGTTTAAAAATACTCAAAACATGTCTTTCCAATTCGTTGTCGTTGAGTACAATTCTCATTCGTTGACCACCCAGTACGTAAGATGGTCTAACTAAAACCGGATAAGATACTTCATTGGCTATTTCTAATGCCTGATCTATATCTATGGCAGCACCATATTTAGGATATGGAATATTTTGTTCTTTTAATAGATCAGAAAAACGACCTCTATCTTCAGCTAAATCCATGCTATTGAAAGAAGTACCTATGATTGGAATTCCTTTTTTCTGTATTTTCTTAGAAAGTTTTAAAGCAGTTTGCCCGCCTAATTGTACGATAACTCCCTCTGGTTTTTCATGCTCGATTATTTCCTCTATATGTTCCCAATAGATAGGCTCAAAATAAAGTTTGTCTGCGATATCAAAATCGGTGGATACGGTTTCTGGATTACAATTGACCATAATCGCCTCAAATCCAGCTTCTTTGATTGCGAGTACTCCATGGACACAGCAATAATCAAATTCGATGCCTTGACCAATTCTATTTGGACCGGAACCCAAAACAACTATTTTCTTTTTATCCGATGGAATACTTTCGTTGACCGTATCAAAAGTGGAATAGAAGTAAGGCGTTTGAGCTTCAAATTCTGCAGCACAAGTGTCCACCATTTTATACGTTCTAATTATCCCAAGAGCTTTTCTTTGGCGTGTCACTTCTGGTTCTTCGATTCTTAATATCCAAGCAATTTGAGCATCAGAATATCCAGACACTTTTAATTCTCTGAAAAAATCTTTTGGTATATCTTCGGCTACATTGAATTTCATGAGTCGTTCTTCTAAGGAGATTAGATCTTTAATTTGATATAAATACCAAGGATCTATTTTAGTCAGTTTATGTACTGTTCGGACAGGAACGCCTAGTCTCAATGCGTCTCTTACACGATAAAGACGATCGTCACTTACTTTTTCTAGACGCTCAAGAATGTCATCCGTTTTAATCCATTCCTTTTTATCCGCACCAAGACCAGCACGATTATTTTCTTGACTTTGACAAGCTTTTTGTAGAGCCTCTTTGAAGGTACGACCGATCGCCATTACTTCCCCTACCGATTTCATTTGTAATCCTAAAAGATTATCGGCACCATAGAATTTTTCAAAATTCCATCGAGGCATTTTTACGATAACATAATCTAAGGTAGGTTCGAAAAATGCTGAAGTCGTTTTTGTTATTTGATTTTTGAGTTCATCTAGATGGTATCCTAACGCCAATTTTGCAGCTATTTTTGCAATTGGATAACCGGTTGCTTTACTTGCTAATGCAGACGATCTTGACACTCTTGGATTAATCTCAATTGCGATCAAATCTTCGTTTTCGGGATTTATAGCAAACTGTACATTGCAACCACCAGCAAAATTTCCCAATGATCTCATCATAAGAATAGCATCATTACGCATTTGCTGAAAAGCTTTATCGGAGAGAGTCATGGCTGGAGCAACTGTAATGCTATCACCAGTATGAATACCCATCGGGTCTAGATTTTCGACCGTACAAATAATGACGACATTATTCTTCGCATCTCGTAGCAATTCTAATTCATATTCCTTCCATCCAAACACCGCTTTTTCTACCAAAACTTCGTGTGTTGGAGAAGAGTTCAGTCCATGTCTTAGAGCCTCATCAAAATCTTCTTCCTTCATGACAAAGCCACCTCCTGTTCCACCAAGCGTGTACGAAGGTCTTATCACCAAAGGAAAACCGATTTTTTGTGAAGCCTCTTTCCCTTCTAAAAATGAATTAGCAATAAACGATGGAGCTACATGCATGCCTAGACTTACCACATGCTTTTTAAAGGCTTCTCTGTTTTCAGTAAGCTCAATCGCATCTAGGTCTACCCCAATTAGTTGAACATTATATTTTTCCCAAACACCCTGTTTTCCAGCATCAATGGCTAGATTCAAGGCGGTTTGCCCGCCCATTGTTGCTAATACTGCATCGATTTTTCTTTCTTCAAGAATTTCTACGATACTTTCGACAGTTAGAGGTTTTAAGTAAATGTGGTCGGCAGTGACGGGATCCGTCATGATGGTGGCAGGATTAGAATTTATCAAACTCACTTCGATCCCCTCTTCTCGTAGTGATCGAGAGGCTTGTGTTCCAGAATAATCAAATTCACATGCTTGACCAATGATGATTGGACCACTGCCAATTATTAAGACAGATTTGATAGATGTATCACGTGGCATTTATCTCAGATTTTGGCAAAGATATTTATTCTTTAAAAATCTGATAAGCAATAGTCGTAGTAATAATTGTAAATTTTGTAATTATGAGGAAATCAATGATTTATGGAGAAAAAAAAGATATTAATTACCGATCAAGTACACCCAATTCTAATAGAAAAATTAGTTGAAGCCGAATATGATGTAGACTTCAAACCTGGGTTTCAATATAAAAAATTAGCCAGTGTTATAGGAGAATATGCAGGCATTATCATCAACAGTAAGATAAAAATGACACCTCAATTGATGGATTTGGCAAATCAGCTCCAATTCATAGGTCGATTAGGTTCAGGTCTTGATATTATTGACTTAGAGTATGCCAAAGAAAAGGATATTGACGTAATCAGCACCCCTGAGGGCAATAGAAATGCCGTATCTGAGCATGCCCTAGGTATGCTATTGAGTTTAGCAAATAATCTCCATAGATCCGATCAACAAGTAAGAAACAAAATCTGGAAAAGAGAGGAAAATAGAGGGTTTGAGATAAAAGATAAGGTGATTGGTATTGTCGGCTTAGGCAACACAGGGCGATCTTTTGCTGAAAAATTGTCATGTTGGGCACATCGAATTCTCTTTTACGACAAATACTTATTGGAATCTCCAAAAGGTATGTCTAATATTGAGAGAGTAAGATTAGAATACCTGCAGGAATATTCTGACATAATTAGTTTGCATCTGCCATTGACCCATGAGACTGAGCATTTTGTTGATAACAATTTTATTAATAAATGCAAGCCTGGATTTGTGCTTATTAACACATCTAGAGGTAAAGTTGTCGATACAAATGCAATCATACAAGGCATGAAGACACGTCTTATCGGTGGGCTATGTTTGGATGTTTTCGAAAATGAAAAGCCCGACTTATACGATGAAAATGAACGAGTAATATATGACACATTGTTTGACTTTGAAAACGCGGTTTTTACTCCGCACGTCGCTGGTTGGTCGAATGAATCGCTAGAACAAATTGCATTGGTCATGGCAGAAAAGATAATTCATCGGAATTATTGATGTTTTAATCCTGTCTACATTGAGACTTCAAGACATGAAAAATTTTGTTAGACCTCTGTATTTTAGTAACATTGCGTTAATTAATAGTTAAAAATCATCTAAACAAATCGAGTATGTTAAAAAGACTTACCTTTTTGATAATCAATATCTTATTCACAGCGGCCTTATTTGGGCAAACTTCGCTGGAAGGAAAGATTATTGATCAAGTTTCGGGAGAGCCGATATTGTTTGGGACAGTTGCGATTTACAAGAATGGGGTACTAGATACTGGTACAGAAACAGACTTGGATGGTAATTATGTCTTTGCCAATATTGATCCAGGAACTTATGACGTAGAAGTAAGTTACGTTGGTTATCAAACAGTACGTGTAGAAGGGGTTATTGTAAAAGCCGGACAAATCAATCAAAATAATGTTGGGATATCCGAAGGGGTCACCATGACAGAAATTGTTGTTGTCGGCTACAAAGAACCACTTATAGATTTTGATAATACCACACAAGGGGGTACAATTACAGCGGAAGAGATTCGAGCTCTTCCTACAAGAAACATTTCTGCAATAGCAGCAACAACTGCTGGAATATCCACCGGTGCTGATGGAGAGATTTCTGTCAGGGGGTCTAGGGAAGACGGCACCTACTATTATGTTGATGGAATCAGAGTGAGCGGAGATAATATCAATAATTTCGTTTCACAAGCTGATATTGATCAATTACAAGTTATTACAGGAGGTATTGAGTCAAAGTATGGAGACGTGACAGGTGGAATAATTTCTATTACAACAAAAGGACCTTCAGACAAATTTTCAGGAGGAATGGAATTAGAGACATCAGAGTTTTTAGATGATTATGGATACAATCTCGGAATTGCTAATATTAGTGGTCCTATATTTAAAAATAAGGAAGGAAAATCTATATTAGGTTATAGGCTTTTTGGTCAATTTAGGAGAATTGAGGATGATGATCCGTCTGCCATAGGTCAATATAGATTGAGTGCAGAAAAAATTGCCGAATTAGAGGCCAATCCAGTTACGAGTCTTAATGGAACTTCTGTTCCTACTGCGGAAAGTTTGACGCTAGAGGATGTAGGGGAACAAGTAAGTAGAGCTCCTAACGAAACTGACACTGATTACAATATCACTGGTAAATTAGATGCGAGAGTCTCCGATAATGTAGATATCACTTTATCAGGATCTTATTTCGATAGTCACAATCAATTTACACCTGTGAACTCAACATCCATTAGCGCAACTACAGGAGGTAGAAGTGGAAATAGTGATGGAAACAGTCGTTGGTCATTATTGAATTGGACCAATAATCCTTTTTATGACAGAAATGGATATCGAGGAAATTTTAGATTTAGACATAAAATAGGTAGACAAGGATTTGCCTCAGAAGATGAAGATTTAGGAGTGGTAAGAAATGCCTCTTACTCAATTCAAGCTGGTTATGAGAAGTCATTCGAAAGTACGGAGGATGTAAGACATGGAGAAAATATTTTCAATTATGGTTATTATGGAAATGTCAGTACTAATCAAATCCCAACGGCAAGTATTGTGACAGATACGTCCCTGTGGCTAGGTCAAGAAGTACAAGATTTTGATGGATCTGTTTGGGCTCACCAAGGATATAATTTCGAAGAGGGAGAATATAATCCAAATACAGAAGTAAATCTTGCCTTGTCTCAAATTAATAATCTTAACGGAACACCAGATGGAATATTAAATAGTATATGGGGTCAAGGAAATGATGGATTATATTTTAACGTAGGTAGAGTATATAATAGATTATACAAATTCGAAGAAGATAGATATACTCTAAATGTAGATAGTGGTTTTGACATACTTCCTAGAGGTTCTGAAAAAGGAAAACACAATGTCCAATTTGGATTTATGTACGAACAAAGAACTCAAAGAGAATGGACAATGGCGCCAGAGGGGCTTTGGGAGTTAGCTAGATTGAATGCTAACGTGCATATTAATGGTGTAGATACGGACAAAGTTGTTGGAAGTTTTGAGCAGCAATTACCGAGTGGAACTGTAGGTAATTTCACTCAGTATGGGTATTTCACTCAAGAAGATCAATTTCAAGATAATCTATTTTTCAAATCGATTAGAGACAGCCAAGGTGTCCCATTAGACCAATGGGTGTTTACAGATGAACTAACGCCAGATGATTTGACTCTTGATATGTTTAGTGCAGGAGAACTGAATAATGATCCAGGATTGGGACTTAATTATTTTGGTTTTGATTATTTAGGAAATAGGCTAGATAGTGGTGTTACATTCGATGATTTCTTTACCCAAACAGATGCAAATGGAAGAAGAACATTCAATGTTGCTCCCTTACAACCTATCTATTGGGCTGGATATATTCAAGACAAATTTAAGTACAAGGATATCATAATAAGATTAGGAGTTAGAATTGATGCATATGATGCAAATACGAAAGTATTACGAGATCCTTACTCACTATATGATATAGAAACAGCAGAAGAATTTTATTCTAGAACAGGTCAAATAAGACCAGATGGAGTAGATCCGAATTTCAAAGTATATGTAACTGGAGAGGAATCTACAACGGTGAAAGCTTTTAGAGATGGAGATGATTGGTTTATGCCTAGTGGAACAGCTGCTAGTGGTGGAAACGTTCTATTTGGAGGAGAAATCGTTTATCCATCATATAGTAATAGTCCAGACGAAAGAAATATTACAGAAAGAGGTTTTGATCCAAGTATTTCTTTTGAAGATTATACACCAGAACTAAATATAATGCCTAGAGCTGCTTTCTCTTTTCCAATTACAGAGGATGCAGGTTTCTTTGCTCACTATGATGTATTGGTACAAAGACCACCATCAAATGTAGGAGGAACGGCGCTAGATTATTTTTATATGGAAGTACCGGGTAGATTCGGAACGGCAGATCTGCCTGCTTCAAATCCAGATTTGAAACCAGAGAAAACAGTAGATTATGAGGTCGGTTTCCAATCCAAAGTAAGTTCTACTTCGGCAGTGAAAATTTCTGCTTATTACAAGGAGATGAGAGATATGATCCAACTTCGTTTTTACACTTTCCTACCGGCACCAATCAATCAATACCAAACATTTAGCAATTTGGATTTTGGTACCGTAAAAGGTTTTGCATTTTCTTATGATTTGAGAAGGACGGGGAATCTACAATTGAATACATCATACACATTGCAGTTCGCTGATGGATCAGGTTCTGATGCAAATTCCTCTAGTGGATTAAATCAAAGAGGAAACATACGAACTTTATTCCCTCTTTCTTTTGATGAAAGACATGCCATAACAGCAACTATAGATTATAGATATAGTTCTGGTAAGCAATACAATGGTCCTAGAATAGGTAATACAGATATATTTGCTAATACGGGCGTGAATTTTCTTTTAAGAACTGTTTCTGGAAGACCATATTCACAGTATACAACTATACAACAACCATTGTCTGTTTCAGGATTAGAAACTATCAATGAAGCAAGGTTGCCTTGGTTCTTCAATGTAGATTTAAGAATAGACAAGCAATTCAAAGTAGATTTCAATAAAGAAAGTGGAAAAGGCTTAGCTTTTAATGTATATCTAAGAGTTGAGAATTTATTGAATAGAAAAAATACACTTGGTGTATATGGTGTGACAGGTAGTCCAGAAGATGATGGATTTATCCAGTCAACAAATGGCCAAGATAGATTAGGACAAATAGAAACTGTAGGAAAGAGCGTAGATAGTTTTCTTGCTGCCTACACTTGGAGAGTTGCAAACCCTGAATTTTATTCTAGACCAAGAAGAATATATTTAGGAGCAATGATAGATTTTTAAAAAAAATAAACAAAGATTAGATGAATACTAAATTAAATATAGTCTTAGTAACCTTCTTTGGACTCGTTTCTTCCTTTGGCTTTGCTCACATTAATCCAGAGGCACAAACTACTCCAAGCAATATTGCACCCACTACAAATAGTGTGATATCAGCAAGAGAAGATTGCCAACCAGCAACCGGCGCTACAGATCAAAACATAAACAATGTTCGAGCTAGATTATTAGCTGGAGGAGATGTTTGGTGGGATTTGCAAGATGGAAAATACATCGTCCCTAATCCACCTGTTGGCTCTGGTATTACGGAGGTATCCTCCATATTTGCCGGAGGTGTTTGGATCGGAGGATTAGATCCAGCTGGAAACTTAAAAATGGCCGCTACTACATATAGAACAAGTGGTCGAACAGATTTTTATTCTGGACCTTTAGATCCAGTTACAGGACAGACAGATCTTGAAATTTGTAATGATTGGGATAGATTCTTTACCATTTTAGGTACAGAAATAAAAGATATTGTCAATCAGTATAATGATGCAATCAATGCTGGAGAAGATTTTAGCTGCGATTCCATTCCCGATAATGTAAGGTATTGGCCGGGTAAGGGTAATCCGTTCTTCTTCGAAAGATGGGGATTTGATTTACCAAATACTGGACAAGGATTAGGTTCTTTTTGGGATGATGATGGTGATGGATTATATAATCCTTGCTTAGGAGATTTTCCGATCATAGAAATTAGAGGATGCGAGCCTGCAACCAGAGCCGCAGCAATAGAGTTATTGCCAGATGAGATGATCTTTTGGATATATAATGATGCAGGAGCACCTCACAGACTTACGCAAGGGGAGCAGATACAGATGGAAGTACAAGTACAAGCATTTGCATATGCAACGAATGATGAGGTCAATGATATGACATTCCAACGATATAAATTGATAAACAGAGCAAGGGAGGATATCCGTGAGTGTTATTTCGCCATGTGGGTAGATCCTGATTTAGGTTGTTTTGAAGATGATTATGTGGGTTGTGATGAATCTCGAAGTTTAGCCATTGTATATAATGAGGATGCATTGGATGGTTCTACTGGAACAAATTGTACGCAAGGGGTTCCTACGTATGAAGACAAAGTACCATACATGGGAATCGATTACTTTAGAGGACCATTGGGCCCAAAAAACTTTTCTATAATAGCAGGAGATACAGTGCTTGTCAATCCTCCAGCAAATACAGGAGAAGCAGATACTATCGTAGAGTTAGGGATGTCTTCTTTTATTTACTATAATAACGGTGGAGTTGGAGATCCAGAACCACAAACTACGGATCCTAACATTGCAGAAGAATATTATAACTATATCCGAGGATTTTGGAGAGATGGTACAGCCATGACTTTTGGTGGAAATGGATTCAACCTGGGATCTATAGATACTTCTAGATTTATTATGCCGGGTGATCCAAACGATCAAGAAGCATGGAGTATGTGTACGGCTAACTTACCGTTTGGTGATAGACGGACACTGCAAGCTTCTGGGCCCCTATTATTAAAGCCTGGAGCAAGAAATGAGTTGATAATTGGAGTAGTTTGGGTGCCAGATGTTGATTACCCGTGTCCAGATTTGTCTAGACTAAGAGCAGCCGATGATTTAGCACAAGCTTTATTTGATAACTGTTTTGACATTATAGATGGACCAGATGCACCAGACTTATGTGGTGTAGAATTAGATCAAGAATTGATTCTTGTTTTAAGTAATGATTCCATTACAAGTAATAATGCTTTTGAACGTTATTCTGAAAGAGACATCTTGGCTTCAGAAGAAATTCCAGATGACGAAGCTTCTTATAATTTTGAAGGATATAGAATATACCAATTAGCTAATTCTGCTGTAACGGCTCAGGAGTTGGACAATGTAGAGAAAGCAAAGATTGTAAGAGAAATGGATATTAAAAATGGAGTAGAGGCAATCTATAACTGGTCTGCAGAGACGAATCCATTTAATAACGAACAAATATGGTCATTTGAAAAATTGATCGATGGCTCTGATGCTGGAATTGCTCACACTATACGTATTCTAGAAGATCAGTTTGCTTCTGGAGACAGAAGTTTGATAAATCACAAAGCCTACCATTTTATGGTATTAGCATATGGGTACAATAATTATCAAGATTTTGATCCAAATGTACCGGAAGTAGGACAAAGAACGGGATACTTAGAAGGAAGAAATAATGTTAGAACTTACACCTTTGTACCACGTCCAATTGTCTATAAAAATCAAAATGCCCAATATGGAGATGGGGCAGTTATTACAAGAATTTCTGGTGTAGGAGTGGGAGGCAACTTCCTCGATTTAGATGATTCTATGTATGATCAAATATTAAGTGGAAGTTTCGACGGTAATATTGTCTATGACGAAGGAGCAGGACCAATAGAAGTGAAAATATATGACCCAATCAATGTAAAAGATGGAAGGTTTAGACTTGAACTTATTGGGGATCAAATTTTTGGTGGCTCATGTGCTTTAGGAACAGGAACAGAATGGAAATTGACCAATCTTGATAATGATGAAATTGTTGCTTCAGAAACAACGATAGATATCTTGAATGAGCAATTGCTACCACAATACGGCTTCTCTATTGCGATCGAACAATCCAATGATCCTGGAGATAATGCGACGGAGACTAATGGAGGTATTGGAATTGAATATGAATATGCTGATGAGGCCGGTGCAAACTGGTATTTAGGAATACAAGATGATGGGAGAAATGTAAATATTGGACCAATGCAAAGATTCCTTTTCAACTTTATAAAAACAAACTCCGGGGAATCAGACGAGAATTTGGATCCTAATCAAGCATTTAGTTCATTAGGAAATGGAGAATGGTATCCTTTTACTTTGACTAGTTCAGAAGATACGGACAATTATGGCGGTTACATTACACCGGCTTGGAATGTCCAAAATTCACAAAATTTTGTTCGAAGTAATAATGGAATTGAAAACCTTAATAATGTAGATATCGTATTTACATCTAATAAAGATCTTTGGTCAAGATGTGTGGTGTTAGAGACGGCAAGCGAGTACTATGCACTAAGTCCTACGGAAGGAGGCGCTACAATGTTAGATCCTAGAAGAGCCCCTTCAGTAGATAAAAATGGAAGCCCAGATGGCTCAGGCAATGGATTCGGTTGGTTCCCAGGATACGCTATAGATGTGGAAACAGGGAAAAGATTAAATATCTTATTTGGTGAGAATTCAGTGTATGGTGATGCCTTTGCAGAATTTGTAGATGGTGGTGCTATTGGAAGAGATATGATATATAACCCAACATCTCAATTATTTTCTGAAATTCCTAATGTTCCTGGTCTTGAACCATTAATAGCTGGAGGAAATCACTTTATATATGTGACTCGACAGGAATATGATGGTTGCGAGCAGTTTGGACAACAAATTACGTCTGCCTCAGGTAAAATAAATGCATTGAAATCTATTACATGGACCTCAATGTCATTACTAAGACCAGATGCAAGTTTAGAATCAGCGTCAGAAGGATTGATACCAAATGACCTTACTGTGAAATTGAGAGTAGACAACAAGTATAGTAAAGAAAATGATTTTAATATTTCTGCACCGACAGGTTGTAATATTTTAGATGGAGCCGAATTGCCGACATATGAGTTTGAAATATTGGGAAAACAAGCAGGAGATTTGACAGCCGAAGAGCATGAAGGAGCATTGGCAAATGTAAATGTTGTACCAAACCCATACTACGGTTTCTCTGCTTATGAGCAATCACAATTTACAACAACAGTAAAAATAACGAACCTACCGGATAGAGCGAATGTAACGATCTATTCTTTAGATGGTAAGTTTATAAAACAATTTAGAAGAGATGAAAGACCGGCTATTAAATCAGGTAATAACCCTGGAATAGGGTTTGGTCAAACAAGTCCAGATTTATCTTGGGATTTGAATAATTTTAGTGGTATTCCAATCGCAAGTGGTATTTATTTAATTCATATTGCCGCACCGGATTTAGCGGAGGAAAGAACCATAAAATGGTTTGGAGTAAATAGAAAATTTGATCCATCTGGATTATAAAATTGATTGTAGGAAGTAAAATTTAGGTTTTACTTCCTGCCATCCAAAAATCAAAATTTATGAAACGAATACTATACATACTTATTATATCATTCTTTGCAGGACAAATGCTTTTTGCAGGTAACCCAGATCGTCAAGGGGAAGCAGGAGCCGCAGAGCTATTGTTGAATCCTTGGGCTAAAAGTGCCGGACTCCATACAATGGGGACTTCTTTTATTTCCGGCGTAGAAGCCATGAGATTAAATCCAGCCGGAATCGGAAGGATCACCGGAAGAGAAGTCAGCTTTGGAAATACCAGACTTTATGAAGGCGCTGGTATCAGCTTAAATTCTCTTGGTTATGCACAAAGAGTAGGAAAAAATGGAGCTTTTGGAGTTTCTCTAGTTCAAACTGATTTTGGTGAAATTCCAATTACAACATCTGATCAACCAGAAGGAACAGGTGGATTTTTCTCTCCAGGATTTTTCAATATGGGAGTCGGTTATTCTTATACTTATGAAAATAAAATTTCAGTAGGAATATTATTTAGAGGTATATCAGAATCACTACCAAATCTTACTGCTTTTGGTTTTGCAATTGACGCAGGAGTGCAATACGTCAGCGGTGAAAAAGATAATTTTAAATTAGGAATTTCTCTTAGAAATATTGGTTCTCCGATGCAATTTTCAGGAGAAGGTCTTGCCATAAAATCAGATAACCCAATTGCAGAAATTGGTTTTCAACAAAAATTTGATTCTAGAGCACAAGATTTTGAATTACCTTCCGTATTGAATATTGGTGCTTCGTATGATGTCTATTTCACAGAAGAAGTGTTCTTAAGAGTATTAGGTAACTTTACCTCAAATGCATTCTCTAGAGACCAAGTAGGTGGTGGTGCAGAAATTCAATTTAAGAATCTCATCACCTTGAGAGGTGGCTATAAATATGAAGTAGGGAGTACTGCAGGAGATAAGGAAAACCTATATACAGGGATTGCCGCAGGAGCAACCATCAATGTTCCAATTAGCAAAGATGGGGGAACGAAAATAGCCATAGACTATGCGTATAGAACTACCGATCCTTTCAGAGGCACACATAATATTGGAATAAGAGCATCTTTTTAATATATTTGTATTATAATAAAGGTATTTCTTAAAGGAAAATAATGAAAACGTTTTCACTCGAAAAGAGTGAAGACGTTTTCCTTTTATATTCAAAATGTATTATAAAATTTAAAAATCTTAGACCAATGGGTATAAATTACATGACTCAAGAAGGCTATGATAAACTTAAAAATGAACTAGAGCATCTCAAGTCTGTAGGTAGACAAGAAGCTGCTAGTGCCATAGCTGAAGCACGAGAAAAAGGAGATCTTTCTGAAAATGCGGAATATGATGCAGCCAAAGATGCTCAAGGCATGCTTGAGGCTAAAATAAATGGACTAGAAAAATCCATGGCAGATGCTCGTGTATTAGATGAAAGTACCATCGATACAAGTCAAGTAACCGTATTATCTAAAGTAACTATAAAGAATGATGCGGGTAAAGAATTTATTTATAAATTGGTTTCTCAATCTGAAGCGAACTTAAAAGAACAGAAAATATCAGTCGATTCTCCAATTGGTCAAGGACTATTAGGTAAGAAAATAGGAGAGTTTGCAGAAGTTACTACTCCAAGAGGTGTCATGAAATTCGAAATACTACACATCGGAATATAATGTCAACCATATTCACTAAAATAATTAATGGTGAGATTCCGTGTTATAAAATAGCAGAAGATGAAAACCATTTTGCTTTCTTAGATATAAATCCGATGTCTAAAGGACATACCTTAGTAGTACCCAAAGAAGAAACAGATGTATTCTTCGATTTGCCAGAAGAATTATATATGAGTGTCTTAGCTTTTTCTCGCAAAGTGGCCAAGGCGATAGAGAAAGCAATTCCATGTAATCGGGTTGGAGTATTGGTTTTTGGATTGGAAGTACCTCATGCCCACGTACATTTGATCCCGATAAACTCAGGATCAGACATGAGTATATCCAAACCAAAAATGAAGCTTTCTGAGAAAGAATTTGTTGAGATTGCTGAGAAGATTAGGGGAGTGTTTGAGGAGGGCTAGGAGTTATATCCAACGGTTAAGATTACTGATGAATTTATTAACAAGTAATCTCTCTTTTGAGTAACAAGTGGAACGTAAATTTTATGAAGTTAGTCAAATCAAATTATTTGCTTCTAAAATTGATTTATTAATACAGAAACAACATGTTGATCTTTTCAAATAATATTATCTAAAGGTATAATTTTAATTTACTTTATTTGTTTATTAAACTAACAATAGATGGATTTCAAAAAAATAATTATTTTTTTTAGCCTTATAACATTTATCTTTCTTTCCTGTAAATCAGGAGTATCGACGGATAATAAAAAATCAAACTCCAATCTTAAATCAATAGAACAAACTAAGGACAACAATATAACAAAGCTTAAGGATAGCAATAAGATAAAGCTTACGAAAAAGGAGTTTTGGAATAAAGCTGAAGCAGAATTAAATCTTAAGACTGAAGAAGTTACAAGTTTAAAAGAAGTAATTAAGAAATTTAATTCAGCAAAAAAAAGCTATAAGAAAAGTAAAAAGTGGGAAGGTGAAACAAAAAAGAGAACGTTTTCTAACAGAACTAAAGAGGTTAAATTAATTCTAGGAAATAAATATGATAAGTGGTTAGATTACAACAAAAAGTACTCAAGATAATGAATCGTATTTGCAAGCAAATTCCTATTAAATTTAGACATTAATCCATCCAACATAAAATTCTAATGGTTAACAGCAATTTACACGATAAAATAAAAAATAATTTTTTCATTGGAATTGGATCTCAAAGAGGCGGAACAACGTGGCTAGGAGAATTTTTGTCAACCCATCCGGAAGTCTCTTTTAGCCCACATAAGGAATTGCATTATTTTGATACCAAGTATTTGAAAATATGTAAGAAGTATGATTTGAGATTTGAAACTAAACTCATTAAAAAAGTAGAAAAAATCAAGAAAACAGGATTAAAAAAACACACTGTAAAGCAGCTAAAGCTTTTGATTGATAGATTGGAAATGAGACATAATGAAGATGCCTATATCAAGTATTTTGAGAATATTTATAATGGTGAAAAAATATCTGGAGAAATATCACCATCCTATAGTATGTTAAATGAATATGGATTTAGTCAAATAAAAAGAATGATTCCTAATGTCAAAATTATATATATTCTAAGAAATCCAATAGACAGATTTTGGTCTCAAATTTTACTTAATCACACACGAAAATCTAATTTTAATCCTATTGAAGTTTTTGAGGAAAAACTTAAGGATAAAAATTATTATAGACGAACAGCGTACCATTCAACCATTAAAGCAATTGAAAAAGTATTCGATCCCTCACAAATTCACATCCTATTTTTTGAGAACATTTTTGATGTAAATACTAGATTCGAAACGGTAAAAGGAATCACAGATTTTTTAGATATAAAATTTATTGAACCAAAGTTTGGCACAGTAGTAAATTCATCAAAAAAAGTAGCACTCCCTGATGAACTTAGAAAGATAGGGGTAAATCGATTTAAAAAGACCTATCAATATATTCAAAAGAGAAATGAGGCTATTCCAGAAAAATGGATAAAGGATATGGCTTTACTTAGAAAATAATTATGAAAATCTCTCTTAATAATTACACTAAATATATAGAAGAATATCTCGATGGTCATCTGAATGCAGACTTGCAATATGAATTTGAAAATTTATTAAACTATGATGAAGTTCGAGATGATGTAAACAAATACTATTTGGTGCCAGCAATTACCTCACTTGACTTTGATAAATCCTCTAGCTATACTTTCCTTATGAACAATAAAGTTATACTAATTTCTGTGGTGTTAAGTGTTTTACTGTCTATGGGATTGTATTTTTTTTATTTAAACTCACAAGCAGATAAATATAATGTAATATATATTTTAGCAGATGATCTAGGATATGGTGACTTGAGTTGCTACGGTCAAGTAAGATTTAAAACGCCGAATATCGATAAATTAGCAGAGCATGGAATAAAATTTATCAATCATTATGCAGGATCTACAGTTTGTGCTCCATCAAGATCTGCTTTAGTGACCGGAATGCACACAGGACACACTTATATTCGTGGAAATAGATCAACACTTCCAAAGCATCAAATTAGTCTTCCAAAAGAAGCAATTACTATTCCCAAATTACTTGGTAATATTGGATATACAAATGGTGCTTTTGGCAAATGGGGATTGGGGAATAGCGGCAGTGAAGGAGATCCTAATTTACAAGGATTTGATGAATTTTTTGGCTATACTTCACACAGGAACGCGCATCATTATTACCCTTACCATCTCTGGCATAATGGCAAAAAAATAATACTAAAAGGAAACGCTGGTAAAAGAGAAGGAACATATAGTCAAGATACCATACATAAAGAGGCGATGAAATTCTTAGATAAAAACAAAGACGATCCTTTTTTTATGTATTACTGTACTATTCTGCCTCATGCAGAATTATTTGCTCCTCCAAGATATATGGAAGCACATAAGGGTAAATACCCACCTGAAAAAAGCTATAATGGGACGGACAGGGGGCCAAAATTTAGAAAAGGTGCTTTTGGGTCACAAGAAGAGTGTCATGCTGCATTTGCTGCAATGATTAATCTATTGGATGATCAAGTGGGAGAAATTGTCGATAAGGTAAATGAACTAGGAATTGCAGATAAAACTCTAATTATGTTTGCCTCAGATAATGGGCCTCATAAGGCAGGTGGTGGCGACCCTGAATATTTTAATGGGAGTGGAGGATTAAGAGGAATCAAAAGAGATTTATTCGAGGGTGGCATTAGAGCACCCTTCATTGCCAAATTACCAGGAAAAGTTGAACCAGGAGTATCAGATCATATATGTGCAAATTGGGATCTTATGCCAACTTTATGTGATTTAGTCGGAATTAATCCACCTAAGAATATTGATGGAATTTCATTTTTGCCTACTCTCTTTGGTGGTGATCAAAAGGAACATGATCACCTATATTGGGAGTTTCATGAGCAAAAAGGGAAACAAGCTGTAAGAATGGGGAAATGGAAAGGAGTAAAACTAAATATGAATAACCGACCCAACAAGAATATAAAATTGTTTGACCTTTCTGTAGATCCAGCGGAACAAAATAATATAGCGGATAACCATCCAGATATTGTAAAAGAGATCAAAAATATAATGAAAGTAGAGCATAGAGAATCTGCAGAATTTCAATTTCCTTTTGAGGAATTGTAATTTCCATTATTTAATTAAATTGGTCTAATTGATTTTATAGCTAAATGTTAGAAATTTAATAAAACATCAAGATTTCTTTCAACAATTTCAAATAACACTAAGTCGGGTTTTTCCTTAATTATAAGCTCTCGATCTATTCTTGATGACCAGATAAAAATTGATTCTTTAAAGTGTTCACTAAGGTATGGAACTAACTCTGTGCCAAATGAATCTCTAAAAATTAATATTTTGAATTTCCTTCTAGGATTAACAAATCTTAATTCAAAGTCGTTTCGCTTGTTATGTTCTATTTTTCCTGGTTGTTGAATTGCTTTAGGATTTTGTATTTTAACATCATTTGACATCTCATAGATTGGCAGATCTAACATTCTTGAAAGGCCATAAGTATTTCTTTCAATTGAATATTTGTCTAATTTTTCAAATCTAATGCTAAGAAAATCACCCGGATAGATTTCGTTTAATTTCGTTATTATATTTCTATAACCAAGATAACCACCAACTGAATTCCAATGACTATCAGTCTTATGATATAGAGAACCATATCTACTATTTCCTTGCATTCCATCTATAAGGTTTACCCAAGAAATATTAGAGTTTTGACTTATGAGACGATAAATCTGATTGATTTTTCTTTGTGTATATTCTTCAACTTCAAACGGAAGCTTTTCAGGGTATACTGAATGCTTATTTGGGGCAACTGCAAAAATAAAATCAATTGAATTTTCCTTCATCCATTCTGAATGTGATATTATTCTACTATTTATTTTCCTTAACTCATTATGGTTGAATTGTTCAACCCCTAACGTTTCATCAATAATATCACTAGCGTTATTCCCTAGAAATAAAAAATCATCTTCACCAACTAAACAAGGTTCTGGCTTTATACTTGTTCCAAAGAAATTATACTTCAAATAGGAAACAGATCTAAAAAACATACTTCTTCCATAAAAATTCTTACTATAATAATATTCAAAGTCATCAAAATATTGAAATATTGAATTACTAGACAAATCCTGAATTGACATTCTTGTGCCTCTTTCAGTTGCTCTATTTTCTGTTAACCCAAAAACAGCATTGAAAGTAGGAAACAACATGAAAAGAATAAATACTAATGTTACGATTTTTGATTTCATGATTAAAATCTAAAGTAAATAAAAGGGTTATAACTATTTGCTGCTATTAATCCAATTGATATAAAAAGTAAGAAGAAAATTAATAGATAGTAGACTAAATTAAAAAATGAATTATATCTATTTTCAATGATAAATGATTTTGTCTTTATGAATATTGGTGTAGACAAAATGATTCCAAGGATAAAAGTCATCACAATTTCTGAATTTAAAAATACATCATATTTTAGTTTAGAGCTATTCATCCCGAACATACTCATAACATAATGCAACCCATATTCAAGAGTTTCCGCTCTAAAAAACACCCAACCTACAAGAACAATAAATAACGTATAAATATGTTGGATCGGAATCCAAATTTTTTGCAATATTTTATCAAAGCCTAATCTTTCAAGTGCTAAAAATAGTCCATGAAAAAGTCCCCAAAAAATAAAATTCCAACTAGAACCATGCCACAGGCCAGTTATAAAAAAAACGATTAATAAATTTAAGTACGTTCTTTTAGGAGAAATACGATTTCCACCTAAAGGAATATATAAATAGTCCCTAAACCAGGTACTTAATGAAATATGCCATCTTCTCCAAAATTCCTTTATTGACTTTGAAATGTATGGATAATTAAAATTTTCTGGTATTTTGAAGCCAAACATTTTTCCTATACCTATAGCCATATCTGAATAAGCAGAGAAGTCGAAGTAAATTTGAAGAGAATAAGCTAAAATTCCTATCCATGCTACAGGGGTTGAAATCAAATCTGGGGAATAGACAAAAATACTATCTGCAACATATCCGAAAGAATTTGCAAAAATCATTTTTTTTGATAGGCCAATAATAAATCTTTCAGCCCCTTCCGAAAATAATTCGATAGAGTGATTTCGAAATTCTAGTTGCTTGTGAATATCAATGTACCGGACTATAGGACCAGCTATTAATTGAGGAAACATCGTAACGTATGCTCCAAAGTTTATGAAATTCCGCGTTGCTTTTACTTTTCCAAAGTAAACATCGATTGTATACGACATAGTCTGAAAAGTGTAGAAGCTAATTCCTATAGGTAAAATTATACCCTGTTTTTCAATTGAAAATTCATCAAGGCTAAATAACGAAAATATATAATTAATATTTCCGATAATAAAATCAAGGTATTTAAATATGGTTAAGAGCCCTAAATTTACAATTAGAGACATTACAAGACCTGTTTTCTTTTTTCCTTGTTCTATTATAATGCCGGCAAAAAAATCAGTGACTGATGAAGCAATCATGATTAAGACAAGCTCTTTTTCCCCCCAACTATAAAAAATAAGGCTAGCAATAAAAATCAGTAAATTCCTGTATTTAGAAGGAAATATATAATACAAACAAAGCACTATTGGTAAAAAGAGAAATATAAAAACAGCGCTATTGAATAACATTCATATATTTTTTAACATCAAAAATTTAGTTTGGGAGCATTCTTCACTTTACAAATTATTGTAAAATCAAATGGAAAGTTAAATTATCTTCATCATATATTAATGCATTTTTATTGGGCCAGGCCTTAACTTTTCTAATATTCGGTAAAGAAAACTTCTTATTTTTATGATGCATTTTAACCCTATAATCGGCCTGTTCTCCTAAAAGCTTGAATGAATCATTCCACCGTTGAGATGAAGTAAGATCCCATATGCCTCCATAGTTGATTACATTATACCCACTAAATAAATTTTCTGGCTGATAAATATCAAAAGGTCTCTCAAGATTTCTATAAGCAGGTCTACCATAAATATTTAGGGTATAGATATTATTTATATCATAATCATCAAATGAATGTATCCTAGATAAAAGTTCTTGGGATATAGATAAATCCCTTGCATTGGATAAGTATAGCGCATAGTGGCATGCATTATTTTGAAGAAGGTTACTTGCAACAATTGTACCCGCTATACCATATAGAATAAATTTATATTTCAATGCTTGAAGCAAAGAGAACTCAAATGTAAACGTAACAACGAAACTAACAACTAGAGCCATTGCTGTCATTGCATTATATCTATAGATAACCGCTTCATTTTTAACCACTCCTAATAACCAAGGCGACAAGATTAATGCAAGTAATAATACAACTTTAAGTAATGTTTTAAGGCTTTCCGAGAACCCATCTTTAAATTGGGATAATAAACTTATTACTAAAAAAAATGCCATTATATACTTTATAAACTTAGGCAGCAATATTTGTGGAAGAATCCAAAAAGAAAATGTCCTACTTAAAGTATTCTTCAAATTTTTTATTATATCAATATTTGTATCAATGAAAGAATACTTCCCACTGCTAATAGCTTTAAGATCATATACGACAAGACTTGTTTTGAAAGAAATAATATAAAGAATACTAGTTAAGACGATTACAATTAAGCAATTTTTTAGAATGTCTAATAATACTTTAAATTTAAATTCTGGCGATTGAGCTTGAATTAAAACATAGCCAATTAATGCAGTGATAAAAAAGAAAATATAAGTTTGATAAATCGAAATTGAAAGCCATAATAATATAGTTACAATTAGATTACTCCATTTACTTGTATTGGGGGATTTTATAAACACAAAAGAAGCGGCGCAACTTAATAGCAAAGCAACTCCAATTGGAACTCTTATCATATTAAAAATTGCGGTTTCATTCCAAAATGGAAATGTAATAAATATCGAAGAAAAAATATACTTCGAATATTTTTCCTTGAATCCAACACATTCCGTAAGTAAAATAGATGAAATTGATAAGCAAATTATAAAAACACATGAGGTGAAAGTTGGAGCAAATAATCTTCCAAATTGGGCTTTCCCAATTACAACCTGAAACCATCTCCCTCCTTGGACAAGCAAACGATTTTTAGATTCGGGATGAAATACTGACATCCAGTTATCACCAGTTAACACATTGTTAAATAATAAAAATCCGTAGCATAAAAACCCTAAAAAGAAAGTTGTGAGATATAATTTTTGATTACGATTCCATAATTCCTTATACATCCGTTTATATTGAATTACCTCTTAGCCCAAGCAGCATTAAATTTTTCGTATTCAACGAATTTTTCTGCTCCTATTAATTTTTTTACCTCTTTGCCTCTCAAGGATTCAATTCTTGTTCTATGGTTTTTATTGTACTTTTTTTGTTTTTTTAATTTATGTATTTGACTCTTGTATTTGTTTTGAATGTTTTTAAGTGATTTAACTTCGTCTTTTGAAAGAGAAATTTGTTTTTCAATTCCAGTCCAATATGGAGAAACGGTGGCCTTCTTTGGTTGTGATTTCTTAACATTTTGTTTTTTCTGAGTTGCTTGCTTTGGAGCAGGTTTTTGATCAGTTGAACAAGAACTAAAAATAACTAAAGTTGAAAATATAATAAAGCAAAAATAACTTCTCATGGTAAATGTTTATTTATGGTTAAAAAATATCTAAGCACATGAACAAAATTAACTTTTTAATTTATTCTTTCAATTAAATTGCATTTTAAGTAACCTGATTAAGTTTTAAGGTATAATTCATGAAAACGAGTTTCGGGGGAGGAATTAACAGTTATCAACAAATTCTTATAATTTGAATTTCATAAATGGATTTTTACTTAGGGTCAAGACCTATTGTTTTAATCCAATCCTCAAGATTAAATTTATATTCAAAATCCAATAATCGCTGCAATTTTGTCCCATCAAAAATAGTATCTCCAGATTCAATTTTTTCTGCTTCCTTTGGCCAATCAATGTACTGTACTCCAACATTGTACAATCCTGCTATTAAATCAGCCAAATGCTTGAGACTGAAATTATCATTACTTCCAATATTAAACACTTGATTTATACAAGATGGATTATCTAAGCTCTTTTCAATAATATTGCAAATATCTAATACATGTGTAAAGGTTCTTTTAATCTGTCCTGTCCCATAAAGTGTGATGTCTTGACCTTTTCCAGCCATCCCAAGGAAAAAACCTACAGTTCCATAAGAATAAGCATCTTTAAAATTATTGCCATAGACCACACAAATTCTAAAAATGGTATACTTAATGCCATAGAAACTGGAATAAGCTTTCAGAATATTCTCACAATTTATCTTGGTAAGAGCGTAAATACTCTTTGCGAACATTAGGTCACCTTCATTTAAATACTTCCCTTTGACTCCTTTGTACACCAGTCTAGTCGAAGGAAAAATAATTCTTGCAGAACTTCCAGCTTTAATCTTACATGATAGGATGTTAAGTAATCCAATTTCATTAATCTTTATATATTCCTCATAATTATCAAACCCGTCAATCGTTCCAATAATACCTGCAAAAATAAATATGTAATCAACGTCATAATCTATTTCTGTTAATGCGGACAATTGAGTAATATCAATTTGCATATAGTATTTATGGTCATCTTTAGATTTATCATTTCTTCCAATAGGAACAACAAAGTGATTTTGAAGTAGTAATTGCTGTACTAAATGCCTTCCTATATATCCATTTGCGCCAAAAACAATAGACTTCTTCATTGCTCTGTGATATTAGTTGTTTTGTGGATTATATAATTTGGTCGATTCTTAACAGTGTCGAAAGTTCTTCCCACATACAGACCAACCATTCCTAAGATAGAAATAATACTTCCAGAAAAGAAACTAACTAAAATTGCCAAACTGGTCCACCCTTCTACAATAACATCATCAAAAAAATAAATAATAATCAATAGAATGCCACAGATGACGGATAGCATTGAAATAAAAATTCCAAATTTAATACTTAATCTTAGTGGCTTATCTGAAAAAGTTAAGATGGTATCAAGTGCTAATTTAATTCTACCCTTAAAATTATAAGAAGAGCTTCCTACTTCTCTATTTGCGTGTAAAATTTCTACTTTAGCTCTGTTAAATCCAACCCACTGAAGAAGCATTGGATAATAACGTCTATTGTCATTAAGGTTGTTTATTGCATTCAAAGCAGGTCTATTGTATAAAACAAAATTAGCTACTGTACTATCTTGAATTGTTTCTGTGAGATAACCTAGGACTAAATAAAAGGCTTTTGAAAATGTTCTTTTAAAAAAATCATCTTGTCTGTTAGTCCGACTTGCAACAACAATGTCAAATCCCATTTTAGCTTTGTTATACAATTTAATAATCTCTTCAGGTCTATCCTGAAGATCACAATCCATTGTTACAATGAAGTCTCCTTTGCTCGCTTCAAGCCCAGCTTGCAAAGCATGTTGTTGCCCAAAGTTCCGGGATAATTTTATGCCCTTTACAAACTCATATTTATTGGAAATCTTTTCGATCATTGCCCAGCTACTATCTGGGCCTCCATCCTCAACTAAGATAATTTCAAAATTACTTGTTATGTCAGTTACGGCATTAATAATTCTTTCAACCAACTGTTCAACAATAAGTTCAGCACGATACACAGGGCTAACAATCGATATATGAGGTGGATTTGAATTCATCCTATTTGATCGCTCGAATATAATATTGAGCTCCTATAGGAAGCCACTTTAAATAATTTTCTAATCTTAATGCCCATTGGATTATTTTTAGGCGAGGTATGAAAATTGTAAAGTTAAGGTTAAACTTATCAAAACCACCTAGTGATATAATCTGTTTACCATATTTTGGCTTAAGTAAAACTGCATCTCTATCAAACTCACACTGATCTACCACTCTTCTTGTTAATGGGTTGTATGGATTGTGTTCGAACATATAAAATCGTCCTTGAGGTTTCAACACTCTATAAATTTCACTAATTATAGCTTTATGTAATTTGTGTTCGATGTGATGGAATACCATAGAAGTGAAAATGATATCAAACGAATCATTTTCATAAGGAATTATTTTTCCATCAAAAACTTGGAATTTTGTCCTATCAATCTTCTTATCCGCCGCTATATCGATACTTGCTTGAGAAACATCAATGCCTTCAATGTATGACTCTTTGAAATGCTTTCTAAAAAACACTACACTGTTTCCATCTCCACAGCCAAAATCTAGAATTTTTAAAGTTTCCTGATGTTGCTCATTTTTTGCAACTTCAATTATTTTGTATTCACTAAAATAATCGCTATCAGCACCACTAAGTTTGATTGCACTATTATGGGTATCCCTATAATCTTCTGCAAATTCGTCAAAATTATCAAAATCTCTTTTCATTAATTTTACCTTTTAGAACGACTTGATTTGATTTAATAATCTTGCTTGATTCAGAATTTCTGAATATTTTTTCTGAAAATTATGACTTATTATTTCTTTAGAAAACTCGCTAAATATATTCTTAAAATGATCGTCACTTGGTAACTGAAGTGTGATTACTCGATCCTGGGTTTCGATGGTTACTAAAGGTTTTTCATTTGGTTTTGGAGTAAATGATTTATGGGCAACAATTTTACCTTTTGAACCCCACAGTTCGTAATTGCATTGATAATAATTATCAAAACCAAAAGCAACTTGTGCACAAACACCTTCAGGGTTAGATAAAATAGCGCTTCCAAAAACATCTACTTTCTTGTCACAAAAATTCAATTTTGCTGCATCAACATTAAGATTGTTTCCTAAAAATAATTGACCTGCTCTTACGGTGTAAGCAGCTGCGTCTAAAAGAGCACCTCCACCCAATTCCTTATTGTAGCGGAAGTTATCATCTGCCAAGGGCGGAAACCCAAATGAGCTTCTAAAACAACGTAGCTCACCGATTTCTCCATTAGAAATCTGGTCCATAATGAACTTATGCTGGCTATGATAGACAAACATAAAGTTCTCCATAATTAATAAATCTCTTTTATTGGCCAAATCAACCATTTTAGCCGCAGACTCATAATCCATTGCAAGAGATTTTTCAATAATTATGTGCTTATTTGCTAAAAGACATTCGATTACCCACTTTTCATGTAAACCTGTTGGAAGAGGCATATAAATAGCATCAATATCAGTTCGCGAAACCAAATTTTGATAACCGACAATTCCTTCGCAACCAAAACGTTCAGAACACATTGTAGCCTTTTCCTGTGTTCTACTTGCTACTGCAACTAATTCAAATTCTGAGGATTGGATAATTGTGGGTATGACTGTTCTTATTGCAATATTAGCGCAACCCATTACCCCAACCCTGATTTTTTTTATTTCCATTAAATGAACTTTATGGCTGAAATAAGACTTCGGGCCTGGATATTTAAATAATTATTAAATTGAATAAATGTTTTAAGTTGATTTAAAGTTATCCAACAATAATTCTCAGGTAAATCTTCGCTAAAATCATCACCTGCATCTATAATCAAATTTTTGTTTTGTTCCCGATAAAATCTACCACCTTCTTCCGATTGATAAGTATTATATTTAACCTTGTCTGAATCCATATTTTCAAGCACATAATCTAAAAAGGGAACCTCATACTCATTCATTCCTTTCCTATAATTTCCAGTTAAGCATTGTACAGTTGGAGCTAGTTCTATGATGTCTAAATTACCTGCTTCTAATTTAGCTTGAACTAGGAAATGAAATACGCCTTTGAATTTTTTAACCACAAAAGCAATTATTCCTTCTTGAACGGATTCTACCAATGGTTGGGTCCATGCACTCACCTCTCTATTTTCTATCTCAGCATGAACAGGAATTATATTAAAGTATTTTCCATCTTTATGAGAAATTTTAGTTTCTGAAATATTCCAATCTTTAAGTTCATTGATTGGAATTCTGTCAACTGTCAATTCATATTTAGATTTTAATTCTGTAATCCATGAAATGATTTCTTCGAAGGAATATTTATGGTTGTCATTTTCAATAGCTGACAAAAACATACCTGAAGAAAACTCTAAATCTTGAGAATGCATTGGAGTAATCGCTTCATATAAATTAATCGTATCACGGCTATAGTTTCCAAATGGAATACCTGAAATAACAGTTCTAGTATCCATGTTGATAACATTATCATAGCCAAGAAAATGATGAATTTGTCCTAATGTCAGCCAACAAAAATCTTCCTTTATTTCTATCTCTTCGTTGGTTTCAAGGATAATATTACGATTTCTTTTTCTCAAAAATCTGGCTCCCTGTTCTGATTGAAGTTGGTCTAACAGAACTACAGAACTTGAAGTTCTATTTCTAAAATATTCCAAATAATTGGGAGGATTCCCTTTGTGCACTTGGGTATAATTACTTTTAGTTGCTTGAAGTGTCGGAGAAAGTTGGACGTAATTAATATTTCCGGGTTCAATTTTTGCCTGCATTAAAAAATGGAGGACACCATCGATTTTCTTGGTGAGGATTCCTAAATATCCAATTTCAGGTTGATTAATTATTGGTTGAGTCCATTCTAATGCACTACCCCAATTTGTATTAACCTTTATACCTTCAATGGAAAAAAACTTCCCGCTACTATGAACAAGATTATGAGTTTCTTTCTCAAAACCCCAATTCACTAATTCACTAAACTTTATTTTCTGAATATTGACCTTAATCGTATTTCTCCTGTCATATAACCATTTCAAAATTTGATCATTCTTAAGATAAAATCCATCCTTGGTCAAGGCTGATTTCACAAAATCAATTTTAATCATAATTTAATACTCCAGATGAGTTACAAAATTAGGAATTGGATAGATATATTAGAACTTATATGAACCTTTAATAAAATATTTAAATAAAAAAAGACGAACTGATAAATATCAATTCGTCTCACATATTTTTTTATTTTGACTATTCCTATTTTGTTAGAACCATTTTCTTCGTATCTATAAT
>Ga0209828_1000382_pt1 | contig 42995 bp, 34 predicted proteins | sample MaitaG_FD_187429 | JGI IMG/M metagenome (GOLD analysis project Ga0209828, IMG submission 187429) | Marine algal microbial communities from Maine, USA - Maine_Asex2 metaG (SPAdes) (version 2) | ecosystem: Host-associated > Algae > Red algae > Unclassified | place: Maine, USA | collected 2015-01-05
GAGAAGAGTGCCCTGGTGCTTGAAGCCGAAGGCCGGCGTGATGCCGCTTTCAGAGACGCGGAAGCACGCGAACGACTGGCAGAGGCCGAGGCTACGGCTACCCGACTTGTCTCGGATGCGATTGCCAGCGGGAATGTTCAGGCCATCAACTACTTTGTTGCCACGAAGTATGTCGACGCACTGAAGGATATCGCTGCCGCACCGAATCAGAAGACGCTGTTCATGCCGCTGGAGGCGGGCAGCATCATCGGTGCGATCGGTGGCATAGCCGAACTCGCCCGTTCGGCTTCGGAAGATCGATCGGGTGGCGGAAGCGAGGGTAACGGCGGTGCCGCTTCGGCGCCACAGCGCAGCAAGCGTACAACGACCTCACCGGAAGAAGCCATGGCCGACGCCCTGGCGTCTGCAGCGACTTCCGCTGGCGGTCGCACCGATGCCGATTCGTCAACGCGCTCGCTGCCCGGCGGCGCTTCCATCCGCCTCGACGCGGACAGCTGATTGTTCGTGCTGCTGCTCTGGCTTGCAGATCTGGCGTGGTGGCACTGGCTCGTACTGGCGATGGTGCTGGTCATCATCGAGATCATCGCGCCGTCGTTCTATTTTCTCTGGATAGCGACCGCCGCCGGGTTGATGACCCTGATCATGCTGATCTGGCCACAGCTGCACTGGGAAACCCAGTTGCTCCTGTTTGGCGGCGCAAGCATTGCGACCCTGCTGATTCAATGGGGCTTTCTGCGCCGCTACAAGCCGAAGCAATCGGATCAACCGCAACTCAACCGCCGCGGCGAGCAGTACACCGGCCGGGTCCTGACCCTGGTGGAGCCCATCGAGAATGGTTACGGCGCCGTGCGGGTCGACGACACGCGATGGCGAGTGACCGGCCCGCCGCTGCCTGCCGGCCGACCGGTCCGGGTCATCGGCATGGACGGCATGACGCTGCGGGTCGATGCCGAAGGCTGAGTCGGCTCTTTGCTCGATGCGCCCGGCACTGAACGAACATGCCTGAAGATCGGGACATGCCACCGTCAGATTCCTCGCAAGCGTTGATCGAGGCGACCGATCGGGGTCTTGTCTGCGCCGCCGGTGGCTTCGTCATCGATCCGTGGAAACAAACATCCGTTGCACTGATCACCCATGCTCATGCCGATCACGCGCGTCGCGTGGCTGACATCTACTATGCTGCGGAGAGCGCCGTGCCGCTCTTGCGACGCAGACTGGGAGAGGACATCGACGTGCGCGGCGTGCGCTTTGGCGAGTCCCTGTCGTTCAACGACACTCGCGTGTCCTTTCATCCGGCGGGCCACGTGCTCGGATCTGCACAGATTCGTGTGGAGCACCGGGATGATGTCTGGGTATTCACTGGCGACTTCAAACGTGACCACGATCCGTCCTGCGAAGCCTTCGAACTCGTGCCCTGCGATACGCTGATAACCGAGGCTACTTTCGCCCTGCCCGTCTACCGCTGGGAACCGGGCGCTGTTGTTGCCCGCGAGATCTTCGACTGGTGGCAACAGATGAAGACCGCGGAGCGTCCCGCCGTCCTCTTCGCCTATTCCCTCGGCAAGGCGCAACGCGTACTCGCGGAACTGACGGCGTTCACAGACGAGGAGGTTTTCCTGCACGGCGCGGTGTATCCGTTGACGGAAATCTATCGTGAGGCCGGCATCCGGATGCTGCCAGTTCGGCCGGTCGACCTGTCTGACAAGGAAGCGGACTATCGCGGACGTCTGGTGATCGCCCCGCCAGGCGCAAGCGGTTCTGCGTGGATGCGACGCTTCAGGAATGCGTCGACGGGATTCTGCTCCGGCTGGATGCGTGTTCGCGGCAATCGCAGGCGCCGTGGCTACGACCGCGGGTTCGTGCTGTCCGACCACGCCGACTGGCCAGGTCTGTTGACGACCATCGAGGAGTGCGGTGCACGACACGTGCTGACCACACACGGTCAAGCAGCCGCGCTCGTCAGATATCTTCGCGAGAAAGGCATGGATGCAGCGGAACTGACGACGCGATTCAGTGCCGAGGGTGAAAGTGACGGCGATAGCGCATGAAAGCCTTCAGTCAGCTTTACCAGACGCTCGATCAGACGACATCGACAAATGCCAAGGTTGCGGCCATGTCGGCCTATTTCGATGAGGCACCTGCTCGAGACGCAGCCTGGGCCGTGTACTTCCTGTCCGGGCGCCGACTGAAGAGACTGGTCGGAGCCGCACGACTGCGCGAATGGCTGATCGACATGTCCGATCTCCCTGCATGGCTGGTCGAGGAAACCTATGCGAGCGTCGGCGATCTCGCCGAGACCATCGCACTCCTGCTCTCGCGACCGAAGCTAGATCTCGACACCCTGTCGCTTGCCGATTGGGTCGAACAACGTCTCTTGCCCCTCCGCGGAATCGATGCGGAAGAACAACGACCACAGGTCACCGCCTGGTGGAGCGGCCAGTCCTACGAGTCGTGTTATATCGTCACCAAGTTGCTGACGGGCGCTTTGCGGGTCGGCGTCTCGCAGACCTTGCTGGCACGCGCCGTTGCCGAACATGCCGGGCTCGAGCGCGCAGTGATCCTGCACCGCTTGATGGGCGAATGGACCCCCGATGCCGAATACTGGCAGGCACTCATCGCGGCCGATGATGGCCAGGCTGCGTTGTCACGGCCCTTTCCGTTCTGCCTGGCCGCGCCGCTCGAAGCCGAATCTCAAACACTTGACGAGACGCTTGGCGACGTTAGTGCCTGGCTTGCAGAATGGAAATGGGACGGTATTCGCTCGCAGCTTGTGCGCCGTGGCGGCGAGACCTTTCTCTGGTCACGCGGTGAAGAGCTGATCGGTGAACGTTTTCCGGAGATCACCGCCATGGCCGAGCACCTCGTCGACGGTACGGTACTCGATGGCGAGATACTTCCGTGGAATGCCGAAGGCGTCATGCCCTTCGCTGAATTGCAGCGACGTATCGGGCGCAAGCAGGTAGGCAAGAAGTTGCTGAAGGATGTGCCCTGCCGTTTCCTTGCCTACGATCTCCTTGAGCACCACGGCGAGGATTTGCGCGACCAGCCATTATCCGTCCGCAGAACCCTCCTCGAGGACACAGTGCGTACAGCCCTCAGCGTCATGGCCGATGCAGCAGTACGCGCCGGTGACGAATCGAGTGCTCGACTCGCCCTGTCCTCGACACTTCCCTCATTGAACTGGAAGGACCTCGCGACACTCCGCGAAGACTCTCGTGCACGCGGTGTCGAGGGACTCATGCTCAAGTCTCTAGACTCACCCTACGGGACCGGCAGAAAGCGCGGCACATGGTGGAAGTGGAAGATCGATCCCTACACGGTCGATGCAGTGATGATCTATGCGCAGGCTGGCCACGGTCGTCGCGCAAACCTCTTCACCGATTACACTTTTGCGGTCTGGGACGGCGACAGGCTCGTCCCCGTCGCGAAGGCCTATTCCGGTCTCGACAACGCCGAGATAGGTCGCCTCGACAAGTGGATCCGTCGTCACACGCGCGAACGCTTCGGTCCGGTTCGCTCGGTTGAACCGGTGCATGTGTTCGAACTCGCCTTCGAAGGCATCAACCTCTCGACACGACACAAGTCGGGAATCGCCGTCAGGTTTCCGCGAATTTCCCGCTGGCGCCACGATCTGGCCCCGAAAGATGCAGATAGCCTTGAATCGGTGAAGCGGCTTATTGCTGCGCCAGTGCGGTCCGGGGGGACGGGGGAGTCTGCAGACGAAGATTCAAAAGGCCGCCCCTCACGACAACAGGTGACTTGAGGACGTGGCCAGAAAGCCATCGAGACGATCTTTAACGACCAAAGCGGATACAGACGCCACGAAGCGAACGCTTGACTGGTACCACAGCAAGGGCTGGACTGTCTTCGACTTCCAGCGCGAAGCCTGGGACGCATTCCACGCCGGTGAGTCCGGACTGATTCACTCTCCGACCGGCAGCGGCAAGACCCTGGCAGCCTGGCTCGGCCCCCTGCAGGCTGCGCTTGCCTCACCGGTGAGGCCGAGTGGCCTGCAAGTTCTCTGGATCACCCCCCTTCGCGCCCTGGCCAACGACACGCGGCTCAGTCTGCAGACAGCCTGCACGGCGCTGGGGTCAGACCTGCAGATCGAGCTCCGTACCGGCGACACCTCGAGCTCACGTCGCGCCCGCCAGAACCTTGAGCCGCCCTTCGCTCTGGTGACTACCCCGGAAAGCCTGTCCGTCATGCTGACCTCGCCAACGTGTGAAGAGACACTTGGCGGCGTCAAGGCGATCGTGGTCGACGAATGGCACGAATTGATGGCCACCAAGCGAGGTGTGCAACTCGAACTCTGCCTCGCCCGTGTGCGCACGATCTCGAAAGACTTGCGCGTCTGGGGTCTGTCGGCCACGCTTGCCAATCTCGACGTGGCGCTTGCCACTTTGTTGGGAAGCGGTCGGCAAGGTCGCCTGATTCAGGGTCTGGTGCCACGCGACATCGAGATCGAAAGTCTCAGGCCTGATGCAAACGTGCGCTTTCCCTGGGCAGGTCACATCGGTCTGCAACTGGTCGAACCTGTGGCCCGGCAAATAGAGCAGGCAGGCACGACGCTCGCCTTCACGAATACCAGAGCCCAGGCGGAGATCTGGTATCGCGCACTGCTCGATGCCCGCCCCAAGTGGGTGGATCGACTCGCCTTGCACCACGGCTCGATCGATCGCGCGCTTCGCGAGGACATCGAAGCACGCTTGCGTGCAGGGAAGCTGATCTGTGTCGTCTGCACGTCGTCTCTCGATCTCGGTGTGGACTTCCAGCCCGTGGATCAGGTCATGCAGATCGGTGGACCGAAGGCGGTCGCCCGCATCATGCAGCGCGCCGGACGCAGCGGACACCGACCCGGGGCCATCTCACGGATCTTCTGTGTACCGACCAATGCCTTCGAACTGGTCGAGATCGCCGCTGTGCGCCGCGCCGTCGCCGACCGTCGAATCGAACCCAGAGAACCGCTGACGCGTTCACTCGACGTCCTGAGTCAGCACCTTGTGAGTGTTGCCCTGGGAAGCGGTTTTCGCGAGCCGGACATGCTCCTCGAAATTCGCCGCACGCATGCCTTCGTGGAATTGTCGGACGACGAATGGCAATGGGTGATCGACTTCATCACGCGCGGCGGGCAGGCATTGCAGGGCTATCCGCAATATCACAAGGTCCTGAAGGTTGCCGGGGTGTACCGCGTCATGAACAAGGAAGTCGCGCAACGCCACCGCACGAACATCGGTACGATCTCGAGCACGACCAGCATGAACGTTGCCTTCCTCGGCGGAAAGCGTATCGGCACTGTCGAGGAAGGCTTCATCTCGCGGATGAAGCCGGGAGACGCCTTTCAGTTCAGCGGCCGGAACCTCGAACTGATCATGACCAAAGAGCTGACCGCCTACGTTCGTCTTGCCAAGAAGCGCTCCCGGAACGTATCGACCTGGCAGGGTACCCAACTGCCCTGGTCGAGTGCGCTCGCCGACACCGTCCTCGAAACACTACAGGCCTGGAAGAACGGCGATACCGACGAACCGGAGCTCGACACGATCGACGATCTGCTCAAGCTGCAACTGGCCTGGTCACACCTGCCGGGGCCCGACGAATTCCTGATCGAGCATACCGAGACACGGGAAGGCCACAGTCTGTTCTGCTTCCCCTTCGCCGGGCGGCTTGCCCACGAAGGCCTCTCGCTACTCGTTGCGGCTCGACTCTCCGCTCTCATGCCTGTGACCTTCACGATCACGGTCAATGACTACGGCTTCGAATTGCAGAGCGAATCAGCGATCGACTTGTCCGAGCTGCAACTGCGTGCAGCGTTCTCACCGGAGAACTTGCTCGAGGACATCTTCAGTTCGGTCAATACATCGGAGATCGCAAGACGACGGTTTCGGGACATTGCCCGCATATCGGGGCTGGTGTTCGAGGGCACACCGGGAAAGCGTCGAAGTGCCCGACAAGTACAAGCCTCGAGTAGTCTCATCTATGACGTACTCGAACAACACGATTCCGGGAATCGCCTGCTCGATCAGGCCAGGCGTGAAGTCCTCGAAGCGCAGCTCGAATTCGCACGCCTTGCAGACGGGTTGAAACGAATTTCCGCAAGTCGATGGATCGTGCGCCAGCCCGAAAGGCTCTCCCCGCTCGCCTTTCCGCTGTGGGCCGAGAGCCTGCAGAGCCGGATGCAGACGGTCTCGAGCGAGAGCTGGAAGACGCGCATCGAACGCATGGTCGGCCATCTCGAAGCGGCAGCGGACGAGACACTCGAAGGAAATGAAGCGTCGCCTCGCCCTTCATCGACAAGCGAGTCATCGCAACGCAAGTCGTCTTCCCGCACATCAACGCCGTGAGCGACGCGACAAGCCTCGCTCTGGATTGTGTCGATGAGCGTTTAGAGTTGCACCATCAGCGAGTCATTCACTGGCAAGCCCGGCGCACACTCCTGGTCGCCGACGTACACTTCGGGAAGGAGGACGCCTTTGGCCGCATGGGCGTCGCGATTCCGCAAGGGCCGAGTAGCTTGTCACTCTCACGCCTCGGTGCGATGCTCAAGGCGACCGGCGCGGAACGACTGTGCGTCCTCGGCGACTTCATGCACGCCGCTCCCCGGCCCGACGAACGCTGGCTATTCGCGCTCAGTGATTTCCTCGACCGACACACAGCCCTCAGCGTCGATGTCGTTGCCGGCAATCATGACAAGCCTGTCGGTCGCCAACTCGTCGACGCGCGCATTCACTGGATTGAGAATTCCTGCCTCGAACCGCCCTTCGTACTTCGACATGTACCCGGGACCGATTCCCGCGGTTACGTCCTCAGCGGCCATCTCCACCCTGTCTTCCGATTGCGCGCCGGTGGACGAAAGCGACGATCAGTGCGCGCACCGGCCTTCTGGTTTCGCGAAGATCATGCCGTACTCCCGGCGTTCGGTGAATTCACCGGCGGACACGTCATCACACCTGCAATGGGTGATCAGGTATTCCTGGCAGGTCCGGACAGCGTCATCGGGGTGCCCGTCGGGGCCGGGTGATCGATCAGCGAGCCATCATCGAGACGCAGCGGGAAAGCCGTGTGCCTTGTTGATTCCCAGCAAGACCACGCCAAGTACAAGGATGGACACAGCTGCCCGAAAAAGACTTCCTCCATCGCTCTGTCCATCGTGAAGAACGGCAATGCCCAATGGCGTGAACAGATGAAAGAAGACGGCTCCCGCCATGACCATTGACGCCATCAGCCCACCAATGGCATGACGTCGTGCCCGGACCCTCCGGACGGCTTCACCATCTCGCGTTCTGTGCTTCAGCCAATAGATGATCGGAGACAACAGAAAGAGGGATGTCAGAAGCTCTGCACTACCAACGGCGTACGCCCCGTAGTGTGTAAACAGGTCGCCGATGCCTTCACCAAGAAATCCCTTCAGCCATTGCCCTATGGTAGAAAAGATATGCTGCGTGTCAGGGTGATTACTGAATTTATACGGTAGAGAGCTGAGGAAGATGAAGCAGATCCAGGCGACGATGAGCCATGATCCGATGGTGACAAGGAGGCTTCCACGCACGTCATCCGGCTTGCCTGATTCTCTTGATTCTGAAGATACTTCCATGCTCGACGACCTCTTTTCCCACAAACAGTGTCACCCGATCCGATGTCGCCGGGAAGTGCGCTGCGCGCATCGTGTCGATACCTTCCTGCTATACGTCAGATCCCCAGTTCATCTGCTGGCACAAGTCGCTGAAATGACTCACGGTCGGTGTGTGCGGGCGTCCGCGCACCGTCGCGACACCTATTGTTCGCTTGATTTCCGGTTCGACCAGAGGGCGCATCTGCAACTCGGAATAGAGAGACATGTATTGCGGAAGAATGGCACAACCCATTCCGGCAACGATCATTGCCTGAATCCAGTCCTCGTGTTCGCTGCCATGGCGTACCTCCATCGAATTCAACGAATTCCTGAGTTTTTCGAACAGATTGACCTCGTAGTCACCCAGCTCGGAATGGAAGAAATCCAGGTATTCGCAGTTCAGCCGACGCAAGTATCTTTCTTCTCGCATTTCTTCCAGGGGAACAGTTTCCATCTTCGCAAACCGGTGATTTCGCGGAAAGGCGATCATGAAGCGTTCTTGATAGAGTTCATTGACAAATATCTCGTCCGGATAGTGAGGCATGCCCACAATGCCCACGTCTATTTCTCCCGCAAGCAACCAGTCGATGATTTCCCGGCCAGATGAGGTCCGCAGGTTCAGCGTCAGATGCGGAAATCGAGTTTCGAGATGATCGATCAGCGATATCATGCGGCCAGGCCCCACCGTGCACATCACACCAAGGGAAAGCGATGCGGTACCCAGTCGCGAAAACTCCTCGGCTTCCGAGCGGGCAACTTCGGTCAGTGACAGTGCCTGCTCCAGCCGCGGCTTGATCCTGCGACCCAGCTCGGTCAGGTGAGTGCGACTACGCTCCCGGCGCACGAGTTGAGTGCCCAGTTCCTCCTCCAGACGCTTGATTGCGCGCGTCAGTGAGGGTTGCGAGACTCCGCAGCGTTCAGCGGCTCGCGTGAAATTAAGATCTTCTGCGAGAGCAAGGAAATAGCGAATCTGGTGAAGTTCCATTCTTGCTTACCTACGACCGTTGATATGCAACGTCATGCATCGAGTACTGTATTCCGCCAGGATCAGGGTCTGACACCAACCCTCCGGAAGGCCTGCCTCACGCAGAATCGCAACGAATCGCAAGCAGGACAGCGGCGTGGTCATCGCTGGTTTCACCATGGTTCGTGACCTCCAGCATGGGATCTCCTTCGCTAAAGAGTGCAGGCATGTTCCTTGATCAGCACGTTCAGGATTTCGTGGTTCAGGGAGTAGTCGACCCGCAGGTCGATGACATGCACACCTTTGCTCGCAAGCGCAGTACCGAGAATCTCGACGAACTGCTCGACGCTCTCCGGACGATGGCCGGTCGCGCCGAAACTTTCGGCATACTGGATGAAATCAGGATTGTCGAAGTCAAGCCCGTAATTTTCGAACCCCATGCCTTCCTGTTTCCACTTGATCATGCCGTACGCACTGTCGTTCAGGATGATGACGACCAGATCCAGCTTCATGCGCACCGCGGTCTCGAGCTCCTGCGAGTTCATCAGGAAACCACCATCACCACTGACGGAAACCACCTTGCGATCCGGGTGGAGGTGCTTGGCGGCCATTGCCGAGGGCAAGCCGGCACCCATGGTCGCAAGCGCATTGTCGAGTAGCAGGGTGTTCGCTGTGTGGCACTTGTAGTTACGCGCGAACCATATCTTGTAGATTCCGTTGTCGAGCGTGATGATGTCCTGATCGTCGAGGCTATCGCGCAAGAGCTTCAACAGGCGCTGTGGCAGGATGGGGAATCGATCGTCCGTGAAGTAACGGCTCGTATGCGACTCCACCTCGGTGCGTACCCGATCGAAATAACTGAAGTCCTTCGACACCGCGCCCAGACGCTCGCCAAGGCGCTGCACGGCATCGGCGATGTCGCCGACAATGTTCAATTGAGGGAAATAGATGTCATCGATACGCGCTTCATGGAAGTTGATATGGATGACTTTCTTGCCACCCTTTTCCATCAGGAAGGGCGGCTTCTCGACAACACCATGTCCGATGTTGACGATCAGATCAGCACGCTCGATGGCGCAGTGCAGGAAATCGTGCTCGGACAGCGCAGCCGTACCGATGTAGCGCGGGTGGCGTTCATCGACGATACCCTTTCCCATCTGGGTATTGAAAAAATACAAGCCGGAGCTCTCGACCAGATTCAACAGGGCTTCGCTGGCACGCGTCCGGTTCGCATCGGCACCGATCAGCAATAGCGGCAGGCTCGCCGCCTGGATCATCTCCACCGCGGCGTCGATGGACTGATCATCGGCCCGGGGACGACGGTGCCCGACAACGTCGAAGACCGATGCATCGATTTCTTCGCTGGCAATATCCTCGGGCAATTCGAGGTAGGCTGCGCCCGGGCGCTCTTCTGCAGCGAGACGGAAGGCCTCGCGAACCATCGCCGGTGCACGACTGCCCTCGACAATCTGTTCGGAGTACTTGGTCGTCGGACTCATCAGATTGACGACGTCGACGATCTGGAAGCGGCCTTGCTTGCTCGAACGGATCGGTTTCTGGCCGGCGAGCATGACCATCGGCATACCGCCAAGCTGTGCGTAGGCGGCAGCGGTGACGAAGTTGGTTGCCCCGGGCCCGAGGGTAGAGAGACAGACACCGGGTTCGCCCGTCAGTCTCCCGTGGGTCGCGGCCATGAATCCGGCGGCCTGCTCATGACGGGTAAGCACGAGCTCGATGGTGGAGCGCGACAGTGAGTCGAGCACATCCAGGTTCTCCTCACCAGGGATGCCATAGATGTAGCGAACGCCCTCGTTCTCGAGGGCTTCGATCAGCAGGTCGGATGTCTTCATGTGCAAGCCCTTGTATTGTTTATCGAATCTTGTTGTCTATCGAGCCTTGTATTGCCAGTAGACCAGGCGAACCTTGTATTACCAGTCGAACATGGCGTCTGAAACGATCAGCACCATCCGTGTACGGCAACTACCACCGCGTCGCTCCAGCCGCCAGCCAGTCGTCTCGCCACTCGACAGGCACGGTCGCCTCGTTCAGCAGGCAGCCCAGGTCGATCTGTGGGTAGAGCTGAGCATAGGTCTTGATATCCGTGCCCTGGATGCGGCGATTGATGTGCCTGGGTTCAAGATCCCCAATGGATTCGAGACCGGCCGCCGCGATCAGCTCGACGAGATTTTCGACCGTGGCCTTGTGGAAGTTCGCGACCCGCACGCCCTTGTCGGTGACGTCGAGTCCATCGGAGCGGCTCTTTTCCGTGGTAGCGATGCCGGTCGGGCAGTGGTTCGTATTGCACGATCGCGACTGAATGCAACCGAGCGCCATCATCATGCCGCGCGCCGAGTTGATCGTGTCTGCACCGAGCGCCATGACTCGCAGCATGTGGAAAGCCGTGAATACCTTTCCCGACGCGATGATACGGACCTGATCACGCAGTCCGATACCGATCAGTGCCTGGTTGACGAAGATCAAGGCATCGCGAAGGGGCGTGCCGACCGAGTTTGTCATCTCGGTTGGCGCGGCACCGGTGCCGCCTTCACCACCGTCAACGGTTATGAAATCCGGCGTGACTCCACTCTTCAGCATGGCTTTGCAGATTCCCAGGAACTCGTCCCGTCGACCGACACACAGCTTGAATCCAATCGGCTTGCCGCCAGACAGTTCGCGCAAGCGGACAACGAAATCGAGCAGCTCGGCCGGTGTCTTGAACGCGGTGTGCGCCGCGGGCGACACCACGTCTTTCCCCATCGGGACATGACGAATTATCGCGATCTCCTCGGTCAGCTTCGCCGCAGGCAGAATACCGCCGTGGCCAGGCTTGGCCCCCTGCGAAAGCTTGATCTCGATCATCTTGACACCGCCAAGCGATGCGCTCTTGGCGAAGCTTGTCGGGCTGAATGCACCCTCCTCGTCACGACACCCGAAATAACCCGTGCCGATCTGCCAGACGATATCGCCACCGTGCTCGAGGTGGTAAGGACTCAAGCTGCCCTCACCTGTATTGTGGGAGAAGCCACCCAGCTTGGCACCGCGGTTGAGCGCCATGATTGCATTCTGACTCAGCGCGCCGTAACTCATGGCCGAGATGTTCAACGGGGACGCAAGGTACGGCTTCTTGCAGTCTTTCGAGCCAAACTTGACACGCGGGTGCATGTCGACCGGCGTCTTCGGCACCAGCGAATGGTTCATCCATTCGTAGCCGGCACGGTTGACATCGAATACGGTGCCGAACGGGCGTGTGTCACGAGCGCCCTTCGCGCGCTGATAGATCAACGAGCGGAACTCCCTTGGCACCGGCGTACCACTCGTTTCCGACTCGACGAAATACTGCTGTATCTCCGGTCGAATCGCTTCGAGCATGTAGCGAAACCGACCGAAGAACGGATAGAGCCGACGCACCGTCTGCTTCGTCTGGACCATGTCGATCACGCCGAGTATTCCGACGGGCAACAGGATGATCAATGACCAGAGGACGTGAGGCCAACGCAAGGCGAGCAGCGCGAGCACAAGCGGAGTGGCGAACAGGAATGTCAGAAAGCCGCGGCGCAACGTAAAGGACGGAAGAGTGATCATGGAGTCGGCGATTTACCTGCTGGTCTGATTATCCAATGGTTAGCGAGATCATGAGGCTTGGCTGTTCACCGTTCCTGGCTATCAACTCGCTGCACTCCGACTTCACCGACAGGACCAAGTTCAACGGCCGTGCCGGGACAGCTTCGACCGAATGACAGACGAATAGAAGACCCGGGTATCTATGAACTCCATACCCTGACGCTATGCGGACATCGCTTGCGACGTCCCTCAGAGTTCGGACGACTGCCTGATCAGCACCCGTAGATCGTCGTCGTCGACATGCGTCACGTCGGCGAAATTGATGTGCCGACGGTGCTTTCCCGATCCATCGAGCACGCCGCCGGGGTCATCGAGTGCAGCGCCTTTCGAAAACGACAGCTGGGCGTGCTTCTCGTAGGGGAACACACCACAGAACTGGCCTTCTTTCTTGTCCGGATGCCGCGTGTAGAGCGTACCGCCATACTTGGCGACAGGCACTGCATCCGGAACTTCGAGGCGGATCAAGGCGTCAAGATGGGTGACTATCGCCTGTATGTTGGCCTGTATGTTGGCTTGCATACTGGCTTGTTTGTCAGACATGGCTATTCTCTCGTGGCAGCTCCGTGTCGCCGGGACGCGAAGAATGACTGGAGCCGCTGCCGGCAGGCAGGAGCAAGAATACCTTCGGTTATCGCGATATGGTGCGTTGTACCCGGTGCCATCAAGGCTTCGTGAACGCTGACAACCGCGCCGGTGCGGGGTTCACGAACACCGTAGACCAGTCGCGATACCCGGGCCTGCAGCAAGGCTCCACAGCACATCAGGCACGGCTCCAGCGTCACGTAGAGGGTTGCCTTGTCGAGTCGGAAACTCCGCTGTGCCAGGGCGGCCTGGCGCAGCGCCACCACTTCGGCATGGGCGCTGGGGTCGTGTTCTGTCACCGAGGAATTGAATCCACGACCGATCACCGCATCGCCCATGACAACCACCGAACCAACCGGTACTTCGCCGATGCCCGCGGCTTCGTCCGCAAGCCCGAGCGCCAGACGCATGTAGTCTTCGTCCTGCACCTTCACGCTCAAACACCATCCAGGCGCGTCAACTTGCCTCTGACAAGTTCGGACCACTCGGCCGACAGCGCCGGATTTTTCAGGGCGTCTTCAAGGACGATGCGACGACCTTGACCCTCGAGGTCGTAGACCGCGGCAAAGAGTTCAGCCAACGTGAAGTCACTTGGGCCTGACTCTTCGAGCTCGATCTCGTCGCCTGCCTGCAAGCTACCCGTCTCGATCACTCGCAGGTAGACACCGGTACGACCACCGCGAACGAACTCACGCGGGAACTTTCGTCGCCCCGTCTTCAGGCCGAGCTTGAAACAAGGCACTCGTGGCTGCGAAATCTCGAGCAGACAGTCGCCTGCCCTCAAGCGGTCACCGACATGCAAGACAGCTTCATCGAGCAGGTCGACGGAAAGATTCTCGCCGACGAAGCCAGGCTTGAGCTCGCTATCGGGAAACAGCGACGCCCACGTCGGCAGGTGCTGCAGGCCATACGCGTAGACAGCCTTGTGTTCGCCCCCGTGATTGACGCGATCCGCCTGGTCGTCGCCCGCGAGGTTCAGCCTTCCCAAGGCAACCGGTCCCTCGACCGGCGATTTGAAGATACCGGTGGTGACGCGCTTGTCACCGTCCGCCACCTCGCTTACTTCAGAAACATTGACCGATTCGATTCTCATGTTCCGGTAACTCCTGTTCGCAGGAACGAGAAAGGGAGCCCGCAGGCTCCCTTTCTGTACTCAACCCGCTGTTCGCAAATGCAACGATCAGGCGGTGACTTCCTCACCTTCCGCAACGGCCTTCATGCTGAGACGAATCCGGCCTTGCTTGTCCACTTCGAGCACCTTGACCTTGACCATCTGCCCTTCCGACAACTCATCCGCGACATTCTGAACGCGCTGTTCGGATATCTGGCTGATGTGCACGAGGCCGTCCTTGCCAGGGAGAATGTTGACGAACGCGCCGAAGTCCATGAGCTTTTGCACGCGACCTTCGTAGATCGTGCCGACTTCGATATCAGCCGTGATCAGCTCGATGCGTCGCTTCGCCTCTTCGCCGGCCTCCTTGTCGCTTGATGCGATCTTGATCATGCCATCGTCACCGATATCGATCGTCGCGCCGGTTTCCTCGGTCAAGGCACGAATGACCGCACCACCCTTGCCGATGACAGCGGCAATCTTCTCCGGGTTGATCTTCACCGTGATGAAGCGCGGAGCATGCTCGGAGAGATCATCGCGCGGCGTATCCAGTGACTTGCCCATTTCATCGAGAATGTGCAGCCTGCCAGCCTTGGCCTGTTCGAGCGCGGTGGCCATGATGTCGCGGGTGATGCCCTGGATCTTGATATCCATCTGCAGGGCTGTCACACCCTCACGAGAACCCGCTACCTTGAAGTCCATATCACCAAGGTGATCTTCGTCACCGAGAATGTCCGACAGTACGGCATGACCGTCATCTTCCTTGATGAGACCCATCGCGATTCCGGCAACCGGTGCCTTGAGCGGCACACCGGCATCCATCAGCGCAAGGCTGGTACCACAAACCGACGCCATCGAACTGGAGCCGTTCGACTCGGTGATCTCCGAGACGACGCGAATCGTGTAAGGAAATTCTTCGTCGCTCGGCATGACCGCCTGCACACCGCGCTTGGCGAGCTTGCCGTGACCGATCTCGCGTCGCTTCGGTGAGCCGACGAAACCCGTTTCACCGACACAGAAGGGAGGGAAATTGTAGTGCAACATGAACGGCATGCGCGATTCGCCCTGCAGGGAATCGATGATCTGCGCGTCACGGGTCGTGCCGAGGGTGGCGGTAACGATCGCCTGAGTCTCGCCACGCGTGAACACGGCTGAGCCGTGCGTGCGTGGAAGAATACCCGTGTGCACCGTGATCGGCCGAACGGTGTCGGTCGCACGGCCATCGATGCGCGGCTCGCCGTCGATGACACGGCGGCGAACGATCGACTTCTCGAGGCTCGAGAACGCACCCTTCACGTCGTCACGCTCATAGTCGTCACCCATGGCGCCGATGACCTTGTCCTTGGCGGCAGCGGCGGCGTCCTGGCGCTCCTGCTTGTCGGCTATCTGGTAGGCCGCGGTGAGATCCGCACGGATGGCCTCGTCGACACGTTGCTTGAGCGACTCGTCGACCGGTGCAGCTTCCCAGTTCCAGCTCTCCGCGCCAACGTCAGCCGCCAACTCGTTGATCGCCTTGACAGCAGTCTGCAGGTGCTCGTGGCCGAACATGACCGCGTCGAGCATGACCGATTCAGGCAGCTGATCGGCCTCGGATTCGACCATCAGCACGGCAGATTCGGTACCTGCCACCACGAGTTCGAGCCTGGTTTCGGCCAGCTGGGTCAGTGTCGGGTTCAGCACGTACTGCCCGTCGATGTAGCCGACCTTGGCCGCACCGATCGGTCCGGCAAAGGGCATTCCCGAACAGGCAAGCGCCGCTGATGCACCGATCAATGCCGGAATATCGGGGCTGATCTCGGGATCGAGTGACATGACGGTAGCGATGACCTGAACTTCGTTCAGGAAACCCTTGGGAAACAAGGGCCGTAGCGGACGATCGATCAGGCGGGAAATCAGCGTTTCCGACTCGCTCGGTCGCCCTTCGCGCTTGAAGAAACCGCCGGGAATCTTGCCCGCGGCGTAGGTGCGTTCCTGATAGTTGATCGTCAACGGGAAGAAATTCTGCCCGGGCTTGGCCTCACGACGGCCGACGGCGGTTACCAGTACGACCGTATCGCCCATGCTGGCGACGACGGCGCAACTGGCCTGGCGAGCGATCTCGCCGGTCTGCAGCGTGACGGTCTCGCTGCCGTACTGAAATGTCTTTGAATGTGTGGTCACTAGGCTGTCTCTTGGATGGTTAGCGGCCGGCAAGACGCGCGGTGGCGTCAACGGGCCAGGTTCGTCGTCAGTGACCGGTCAGCGGCGCAGGCCGAGACGCTTGATCAGATTCTGGTAACGAGCCGTATCCTTGCGGTGCAGGTAGTCGAGCAGCTTGCGGCGCTGATTGACCATCCGGAGCAGACCCCGTCGGGAATGGTGATCGTGCTTGTGTTCCTTGAAGTGTTCGGTCAGGTGGGTGATTCGCGCGGACAGCAGTGCAACCTGTACTTCCGGTGACCCTGTGTCCGTAGAGTCGACCTGGTGGTCCTTGACGATTTCCGCCTTTCGTTCAGGGCTGAGGCAAGACATGTAGTTCGGTACTCCGATACGTTGTTGGCAGTGGGATGCGCCTCGGCGCGAGAAAACTCAGCATTGTACCAGTTGGGTATCAATCCCACTGCACGACCCGGGTCGGCGAGATCGACGTACCGTCCGCGTCGAGTCGTCCGAGACCAATCAGCCTGCCGGAAGTCCCGCGGACACGACAGATCCTCGCAGGGATCGTGTCGCCCTGGGCAGCGGGCATTGTATTGCCCTGCCCGGCGTACGGCCGCTCGACACTCTGCCCGGAACGAAAGCGCGCCACACTCGCTTCGTCGACAAACACTTCGGGAAGGTATCCGAGGCCTGCATCCAGGGGCAGGAGCAGCGCATCGAGGCGGTCGTGGGCCGCCGCTGCCGATTCAGCGCCGGCGACGATCGTCTGCAGGGTATCGAGCGTTGTCATGACATGGTCATCAAAAGGTGCCACAAAGCTGCGACGAAGCGCCGTGACATGCGCACCACAGCCAATTCGTTCACCGATATCCGTGACGAGTGAGCGAATGTAGGTGCCCTTTGAACAGGAGACCGAAAGCGTCGCCTGATTACCCGCGAAAGACAGCACTTCGATCGAGAGAATGCGCACGGCACGCGGCGTTCGCTCTATCGTGATGCCTTCACGTGCAAGCTTGTACAGACGCTTGCCGCCTACCTTGATCGCCGAGACCATCGGCGGTATCTGCATCTGCGGGCCGACGAATGTGGCGCATTCCCGGGAAAACGTCGCCGCGCTCAAGTCGACAGGCACCTCACGCGTCTCGACAATCGTGCCGTCGGCGTCGGCACTGTCGGTCGTCACGCCAAGTTGCAGGGTGACTTCGTAGCCCTTGTCGGAATCGATGAGATGACCGGCGAACTTGGTCGCTTCACCCAGACAGACCGGCAACATGCCGGTCGCCAAAGGGTCGAGACTGCCCGTATGGCCCGCCTTCTTCGCGCCGAACAAACGCTTGACCTGCTGCAAGGCTTGATTGGAACTGCCGCCGGCGGGCTTGTCGAGAAGAAGGATGCCGTGGACGATGCGCCCTTTACGGTTGCGGCGGGACATCGGTCGTCACACCCGTCGAGCCATCGCTATCGCCGGTGCCGGTGCCGGTGCCGGTGCCGGTGCCGGTGCCGCCATCATCACCCTGCATGGCCGTGTCGTCAGCGCGACCGTCGGAACCGACACCCGAGGATTGCCCGGCGGCAGCATCGTCCAGCGTCGTGTTCGTTGCGACGGCCTGGTCAATCAGGGCCGACATCCTCGCGCCTTTCTCGGCCGAATCGTCGTAGTGAAATCGAAGCTCAGGTACCGCGCGGATCCTCATTTCCTGGGCGAGTCGGCGTCGCAGGAATCCCGAGGCTCGCTTGAGAGCAGCCTGGGTCTCGTCGAGATCCTCCCGATCGAACAAGGAGTAGTAGATCTTGGCCACAGCCAGATCCCGCGACACTTCAACCGACGCAATGGTCAGCATTGGCGATATGCGAGGGTCGCGGATCTCGTTGCTGATCATGCCGGACAGTTCGCGTTGAATGAAATCTGCCACGCGGTGACTTCGCGGATAGTCGTCGGAGCCGGCCACGTCAGCTTACGCGTCCCGGGCCGTCCATTGCCCGGTCGGACCTGCCGATTGCCAAGATCACAATGTCCGCATCACAGTGTCCGCGCAACCTCGGTTCGCTCGAACACCTCGATCTGGTCTCCCGGCTTGACGTCGGTGTAGTTCTTGACGCCGATACCGCACTCGGTGCCCATGCGCACATCCTTGACGTCGTCCTTGAAACGCCTGAGCGATTCGAGCTCGCCTTCGTAGATGACGGTGTTCTCGCGCAAGACCCGGATCGGCTCGTCCTTTCGCACAACTCCGTCGACCACCATGCAGCCTGCGATCAGACCAAACCTGGGCGACGTGAACACCTCGCGTACATCGGCCGTGCCGATGATGCGTTCGCGAACCTCCGGAGCGAGCTTGCCACCGGCGAGGTCGCGTGCCAGGTCGATGAGTTCGTAGATCACGCTGTAGTAGCGAAGATCGATTTCCTGTTCCTGAATGAGCCGACGCGCGGCACTGTCGGCACGCACGTTGAAGCCGACCAGGATCGCGTCCGAGGCGAGGGCGAGGTTGGCATCGGACTCGGTTATGCCACCGACGCCGCCACCCATGATGCGCACCTCGACCTCATCGGTCGACAGCTTCTCGAGTGCGTCCCGGATAGCCTCGTAGCTACCTTTGACGTCGGCCTTGATGACAAAGTTGACCGTGGGTGTGGGGCCGCCCTTGAGGTTGCCGAACACGTCGTCGAGCCGTTGTGGTCGACGTTCAGCCAGTCGCGCATCACGCTGCCTGCCGTGACGCAGCTCGGCAAGCTCGCGAGCGCTCTTCTCGTCTGCCGCCACGAGCATCTCGTCGCCGGCGTTCGGCGTGGACGAGAGGCCCAGCACCTGCACCGGACTCGAGGGGCCCGCTTCTTCCACAGCCCGACCGTCCTCGTCGAACATCGCCCGCACGCGACCGGTCACCTGCCCGCAGATAAAGCTGTCGCCCTTCTTGAGAGTACCTTCCTGAACGAGAATGGTCGCAACCGGACCCCGCCCCTTGTCGAGCATGGCCTCGATCACGACACCGGTGGCATTGCCTTCCGGTACGGCAACGAGCTCGAGAACCTCGGCTTGCAGTGTGATCGCGTCGAGAAGCTTGTCGACGCCGTCACCGGTGATTGCCGACACCGGTATGAACTGCGTATCCCCGCCCCAGTCCTCGGAAATCACCTCGTGCTGCGACAGCTCGTTGCGCACGCGTTCCGGATCGGCTTCTTCCTTGTCCATCTTGTTCACGGCGATGATCAAGGGCACATTGGCGGCACGCGCGTGCTGAATGCCTTCGATGGTCTGTGGCATGACGCCATCATCGGCCGCAACGACCAGCACGACGATATCGGTAGCCTGGGCACCACGCGCGCGCATCGACGTGAACGCCGCGTGACCCGGCGTATCGAGGAAAGTGACGACGCCGTTGTCGGTCTCGGTCTGGTAGGCGCCGATATGCTGGGTGATACCGCCCGCTTCGCCGGACGCGACCCGGGATGTCCGGATGTAGTCGAGAAGTGAGGTCTTGCCGTGATCGACGTGACCCATGACGGTAACGACCGGGGGTCGCGGCTCTGTATCGCCGTCACGATCACCCGCGACCAGCGCCGCCAGCGCTGCCTCGACATCGTCGGCACTCATCGAGTTGGCCTTGTGGCCCATCTCCTCGACCACGAGGATCGCCGTGTCCTGGTCGAGCAGCTGATTGATCGTTGCCATGACGCCCATGCCCATCATCGCCTTGATGACTTCGGCCGCCTTCACTGCCATCTTGTTGGCGAGCTCTGCAACAGTGATGGTTTCGGGTACGTCGACTTCCCGAACCACGGGTGCTGTCGGCCGCTCGAAACCGTGCTTGGCCTCGAAATTCGCAGGCAGGGCTCGACGCGCCTTGCCCTTGCGCCGACCCGACTTGCCTTTTGCCACGTGCAGCTGGTTGCGACCGTAACGCGTGTCGCCACCGCCACCACCGCCTCCCGGTTTGCCGCGACCTCGACCCCGTGCCTTATCGGCACCTCGAGCGGCACCGCGATCCGTGGTGCTGGCCGCCTGCTGCGCTTCCATCGCGGCACGACGTTGCGCTTCTGCAGCCAGCCGTTCCTGTTCGCGCCGTTCCTGCTCCCGTTTCGAGTTCTCGTCCGCTTCCTTGCGCTTGGTCTGCAGGACCTGACGCTCGGCCATCTTCTCCGCTTGTGCGAAGGCCTGGCGCTCGACTTCGACGCGCTTCTCCTCGGCAGCAGCTTGCGCTGCCATCTCGGCCGGAGTCAGCTCCTTCTCGGGCTCGGCGGGGATCGCTGCAGCTGCTGCAGCGCGCTCCACCTCGGCCGCGACCGCATCAGCGGCGGCCGCTTCTGCAGCTACCTGCGCCTCGACGCCGGCAGTAGCGGCGGCGGCGGCGTCAATGGCACTGTCACCGTCTTCGTCGGCCACCGGGACATCGGCCACGGCCGCGTCAGCATCACTGTCGACTTCAGCAGCGACTTCAGTGGCGTTTTCGTCCGCCTCGCCCATGGCCAGCTGCTCCTCGGCAGCGGCCTCAGCCTCAGCCTCGGCAACGATCTCGGCGGTCGGCCTGGCCGCGCCAGAGATGACCGGTGCACTCGTCTCGACCGGCTCCTCGGCCACCGCCGTGGCCGTGTCAGCCTCGGCTGTGTCGGCTTCGGTCGGCCGTACATAGGTACGGCGCGAGCGCACTTCCACCGCGACCCGCTTGCGGCCCGAAGGATCCGCCTTCAATTCGCTGACGCGCTTGCGCTTGAGCGAGATCCGCTTGCTACCCGTGGCACTCGCTGCGGCAGACGAACCGCGTGCCTCTCGCATGTGCGTGAGCAGCGACATCTTCTCGGAATCGCTGATCAGATCGCTCTCACCGGTCTTGGCAATACCTGCCTCGGTGAGTTGCACGAGCAACTTGTCACTGGAAATTCCAACGACCTGCGCGAGCTGCTTGACTGTGACTTCTGCCATGTTCTCTCTTTGTTCGACCCGAACCGGTCACCGGCTCATTGTCCTTGAGGACTGCTTCGTGGAAGGATCGTCGGTCGTGATGCCCGAACGATCGATACATCGAGTGGCCGACAACGTCGACCCACCCTTCACACGGAGGCGTCAGCCGGCCACGCCGGCACGAGCGTCTGCCGCTCCTCCGTCCTCGTTGCCGGCGCCGGCTTCGGCGCCCTCTTCTTCTGCAAACCAGCTTTCACGCGCCTTCATGATCAGTCGTGCTGCGAGTTCCTCGTTCATGCCCGCCACCTCCATCAGATCGCCAATCGACTGGTCTGCCAGGTCATCGACGGTCTGGATCTCGTTGGCCGCCATCTCCAGAGCGAGCTCCTCGCCAACGCCTTCCATGGCGATCAATTCGGGTGTCGGCGTGTTGCCGCCGAGCTTCGTCTCGGTCGCGATGGCTTTCGTCAGCAGCGCATCCTGAGCGCGACTGCGGAGTTCGTCAACGATCTCTTCCTCGAACTCGTCGATCTCGAGCAATTCTTCACGGGGGACATAGGCCACTTCCTCGACGGTCGTGAAGCCTTCCTGCACCAGGATCAGCGCGACCTCCTCGTCGACATCGAGCTGTTCCACGAAAGCTTCGACGGTCTCGCGCGACTCCTCTTCGCTCTTCTCTTCAGCTGCCATCTCGTCCATGACGTTGAGCGTCCAGCCGGTCAATTCGGATGCCAGACGGACGTTCTGCCCACCGCGGCCGATGGCCAGCGAGAGCTTGTCGTGCTCCACGGCGATGTCCATGCTGCTCTTCTCTTCATCGACGACGATACCCTTCACATCAGCCGGTGCCATCGCGTTGATGACGAACTGGGCCGGATTGCCGTCGTAGAGGATGATGTCGATGCGCTCGCCGGCAAGCTCGTTCGATACCGTCTGCACGCGCGAACCGCGCATGCCCACGCAGGCACCGACCGGGTCGAGACGCGGATCGAGAGAGGACACCGCAATCTTGGCACGCGCACTCGGATCGCGCGCCGCGCCATTGATGACGATGATGCCCTGGCCAACCTCCGGCACCTCGAGCTTGAAGAGCTCGATAAGGAACTCCGGTGCAGTTCGGGTCACGAACAGTTGCGGACCGCGAGGTTCGCTGCGCACTTCACGAAGATAACCGCGCAGCCTGTCGCCCGGGCGGACCGCTTCACGCGGGATCATGTCCTCGCGGGAGATGTACGCTTCCGCATTGCCGCCGAGATCGAGGTAGACGCCACCGCGCTCGAGCCGCTTGACGATGCCCATCACCAGTTCGCCGACACGTCCCTGATATTGCTCGACGACGCGCTCGCGCTCCGCCTCGCGAACCTTCTGAACGATGACCTGCTTGGCCGTCTGAGCGGCGATGCGGCCGAAATCGACCGATTCGATCTCCTCTTCGACGAAGCCGCCGAGTTCGAGGGCCGAATCGTCGTACTGCGCTGCGGAAAGCGTTATCTGACGCAAGGGAAACTCCATCTCCGCATCGTCCTCGATGACTTCCCAGCACCGGAAGGTGTCGTATTCGCCGGTCTCGCGGTCGATCGCCACACGCACCTCGATATCGCCGCCATGACGCTTGCGGGTCGCCGACGCGAGCGCTGCCTCGAGCGCTTCGAAGATGATGCTCTCGTCGACGCCCTTCTCGTTCGACACCGCATCCACGACCAGCAGGATGTCTTTACTCATGTTCGACTCATCTCATTCTCTCGCGATCAGGGCAGTCGCCCGATCAGGTAAGCCTGTTCGACGTCGGCCAGCGGCAACACGTGGTCGACCTGGTCAACTTCAATCGTGATATTCCCATCCCCGACCGCCAGCAGACGGCCCTTGTAGTTGCGTCGACCTCCAATCCCTGCCAACAGCCGGACGCGCACCTCCTCACCCTGTTGCGCCTCGAAATGCCCCTGGCTGAACAACGGCCTGTCCACTCCCGGGGACGAGACTTCCAGTTGATAAGCGCCCGGAATCACGTCATCAACATCGAGTGCAGCATCCAGTTGCCGACTCACCTTGACGCAGTCATCCACATCGACTCCCGCCGGATTGTCGATGTACACACGTAGCGTCGGGCCACCGTCGCCCTGACCGAATTCCGCACCGACGAATTCGTAGCCCAACCCGGTCACGACCGGCTCGACCACCGCAACCGCCGCGGGTGACGCTCGCTGCATCGCCTTCTGAACCTCCGATTCCGTCGTGACGCTTGCCTGAAGCGCCCGTTCACGTTCGCCGATGTGGGCACGAACCAATGTGCGCACGAACGTTCCCAATAAAAAGGGCTCCGTGAGGAGCCCCGACCTTCGTTCGCCTTCGTCGACCGTACCCTCGCCGGCCAGTATCTCTCGACTTCGCGGTCGTTACTGTCGACAGAGGGAGTTCGCCCGCGTAATTGGCTAGTATAACACCACGACTCGTGCCTGCCCTCACCGAGACAAATCCACCTGAGACAACTCCGCCTGAGACGACGACCCCCGAGACAACGACAGATGTCAGGCGGCCGCGCGTCTTGTCTCGGCCTGTTCGGGCTGAAGCAGCTCCCGAAGCAGCGCCTGCCGTTCACCGGCAGCGCGATCCATGGCCTCTGCCTTGACCGGCCCGAAGCCCCGAATGCCGTCGGGAAGACTCAGTAGACCAATGGCTATTTCGTGGCGGCGCACCGCATCGGCCCGAGACAAGGCGGCCCTGGACAACGCCGCCTGAGACAAGGCGTCCAGCACGACGCCAAGATCTGCCTCATACCAGCCAATCCACTGACGCTCGGCACGCCGCTCTTTGGTATGCCCAAAGGGATCAAGGGCGGTGCCACGCAGATGCTTGCCATGCTGAAGCAGACCAAAGAGCTTCAGGATCCAGACACCGAAGCGGCGTTTTTTCGGCCGGCCGTCAGCGCCGGTGCCGCCGAGCAAGGGAGGGGCCAGATGCAGGCTCAGCCGGTAATCGCCTTCCACGCTCGCTGCCAGCTGTTCGCGAAACGCCTGCGCAGCGTAGAGACGAGCCACTTCGTATTCGTCCTTGCAGGCAAGCACTTTCGCGTAATTATGCGCCACTGCGCGCGCCAGCGACTCATCGAGCGCAAGCGTTGTCGTTCGCTCGCGCACAGCCTCCACGGCGGACTGATAGCGTGTCGCCAGACGGCGATTCTGGTAGGCAGCAAGGTGCTCGACACGATGAGAGATCAACGCGTCGAGGGTCAGTTCGTCGAGCGCGCCGCCATTCTGCAATCCGGCCAAGGGAGTGCGCCGGCTGTCCAGCAGGGCATGGATGCCGGCTGGGTCGGCCGCGAGATATCGACCCCACTGGAATGCCACAAGATTGGCGTCGACCGCCACCCCGTTGAGCTGAATGGCCTGGTTTATGGCGTCGAGCGCGATCGGCACCAGGGCTTGCTGCCAGGCATAGCCGAGCATCAGGATATTGGTCGCGATCGCGTTGCCCGCCAGGATCTCGGCAACCTCGGTGAACGCATGAAAGTGTTGGCGGTCGGCGAGACGTTCGGCAATCGTGTCGGCGACGGCATCCCGCCTGAAGTCGAGATCACGACGACTGACGAACGCGGCCACCGGCGCGCTGCTGGTATTCACGACACCCACGGTTCGGTCTGCGTCGCAAAGCACGATGTTGTCTCGCGATGCTGCGACGACGTCGTCGGCGGCAATCAACAGATCAGCCTTGCCTGCAACGATATGCGGACTGGTGACGTGGGCCTGCGAGCGTGCCAGTCGCACCAGGCTCTGCACCGCACCGCCCTTCTGTGCCAATCCCGCCATGTCGAGAATCATCGACGCATTCCCGTCGACGTGCGCTGCCATGCCGAGAATGGCTCCGATGGTCAAGACGCCCGTACCGCCAACACCTGTGATCGCGATGTTCCATGGCCTGTCATCGAGCTCGGGAACCGCTGGCATCGGCAAGGGCGTCGTGGGCAATGACGGCAGGGCGGACGGCGCGGCCATCGACGACTTGAAGCGCCCGCCGTCAATCGTCACGAACGATGGGCAGAACCCCTTGAGGCATGAGAAATCCTTGTTGCAGCTGCTCTGGTTGATCATGCGCTTGCGCCCGAACGGCGTTTCGAGGGGTTCGATCGATACGCAGTTCGATTGCACCGAACAGTCGCCGCAACCCTCGCAGACGGCACTGTTGATGAGAACCCGCCGCGGCGGATCCGCTAGAGTGCCACGCTTGCGCCTGCGTCGTTTCTCCGCAGCGCAGGTCTGCACATAGACGATGGCGTTGCAGCCGGACTTGTCGCGCAAGCGGCGCTGCACGCTATCGAGTGCGTCACGATGCTCGATGATCGTGCCCGGTGCCAGCTCGCTTGAGTGATAGAGCTCGGGCTCGTCACTGACCAGATAGATCGGCGCCACGCCCTCGGCGTGGAGCTGGTGCGTCACCCTGGCCGGAGAAAGCTCACCGTCGACGTTCTGACCGCCGGTCATCGCGACCGCGTCGTTGTACAACACCTTGTAGGTCAGGTTCACTTCCGCTGCTACCGATGCACGAATCGCGAGCAAGCCGGAATGAAAGTAGGTGCCGTCACCGAGATTGACGAAACGGTGCTTCTCATCGGTGTACGCAGCGATGCCGCTCCAGGGAACACCCTCTCCGCCCATCTGCGTGAAGGTATCGGTCGAACGATCCATCCACTGCACCATGTAGTGGCAGCCGATACCCGCCATCGCAGTCGATCCCTCAGGCACTCGTGTCGATGTATTGTGCGGGCAGCCTGAACAGAACCAGGGTTGCCTTTCGATCGGTGCAACGTGCGCAGCCTTTTCGGCCGCTCGCATCTCCAGGTAGTCGAGACGTGTCGCTATGTGCCGCTGCAAAGACTCATCGAGCGACAGGCGCAACACACGCTTCGCAATGGCCCGCGCCACACGCGACGCCGACAAAGGCATCGATAGCGGCAGGACGTGCCGATCCTCGTCATCGAACTTGCCGATGATGCGCGGCCGCACATCATTGCGCCAGTTGAACAACTGCTGCTTGATCTGATGTTCGACAATCTCGCGCCGTTCCTCGACGATCAGCACTTCCTCGAGACCTGCCGAGAAGTGACGAATTCCTTCAGGCTCGAGTGGCCAGGGCATTCGCACCTTGTACACACGAACCCCGATTCGCGCGCAGGTCGCCGCGTCGAGCCCGAGCTCTGTCAACGCCTGGCGAACATCCTCATAGGCCTTGCCGGATGCGACGATGCCGAGTCTCGCGACTGGCGAATCGATGACGGTCTCGTTGATCCGATTGGCTCGCGCGAAGGCAAGTGCGGCGTACGCCTTGTATTCCTGCAGCCGATCATCCTGAACCATCGGCGGATCCGGCCAGCGGATGTTGAGACCGCCCGCCGGCATGTCGAAGTCGTCCGGCATGATGAACGTCCGGTGTTCATCTCCAAGGTCGACGACGGCACTCGTCTCCACCGTATCCGAGATGACCTTCAACCCCGTCCAGCAACCGGAATAGCGCGACAACGCGATGCCGAACAACCCTACATCGAGAAATTCGTGGATGGAGGAAGGATAGAGAACCGGCATGACCGCTGCCATGAAGGCATGATCCGACTGGTGCGGGAGGGTCGAGGACTTTGCAGCATGGTCGTCACCGGCAAGACAGAGGACGCCGCCGTGCGCCGACGAGCCGGCCGCATTGCCGTGCTTGAACACATCGCCGCAGCGATCGACACCGGGACCCTTGCCGTACCAGATACCCACGACACCCTGGCGATTCGCGCCACGCGAGAGGGGTACCTGCTGTGTGCCCCAGATCGCCGTTGCCGCCAGGTCTTCGTTGATACCCGGCCTGAAGCGAACGTCGTGTGCCGAAAGGTGTTCGCGAGCGAGCTCGAGCTGTTGATCGTAAGCCCCCAGCGGCGAGCCCCGGTATCCGGTCACATAGGCCGCCGTGTTCAGGCCGGCACGTCGGTCGCGGCGCATCTGCGCCATCGGCAATCGCACCAGTGCCTGCGTGCCGTTCATGAATACACTGCCCGTTTCGGCAGTGTATTTGTCCTCGAGATCGAGCGTCAGGTTCATCGGCCCACGTCACCCCTCGATCACGGCGTGAATGACGCCGGGACCGTCAGCTGTTCATTTCACTCATTCATCACCCATGCCATCGTCACCGGCAGCGCCTGCGGCCAGATTGGCCAGGGCACCTGCGATCAGGGTGATATTGTCGTCCTGATCCGTGATGCCGTGGCGTGCGGCTGTGTAGGCCGGGTCGTTCCAGGCAAGTGTGACTACGCCCTCTTCCTCGAAGACGAGCATCTTCTGCGGCAGGTCAATGGCAATCGATTGTGACGATTGCATCAACGGTGTACCGAGGTTCGGATTGCCGAAGACGATCAGGCGTGTCGGTGGCAAGCTCAGTCCTCTGTTGCTCGCATTGCCGGCATGATCGATCTCGGCCACCAGGCGCAACGGCTCAGCCGCCTCGATAGCATCTTTCAGCGCGTTATAGGTCGTTTCGAAATCCTGGTTGCTGACGAGCATCTCGATGCCTTCGCCCGCCATCACCGCGACGCCGTCGGTGTCGGTGTCCGTGTCGGTGTCCGTGTCATTCGACTCGTCTCCTGCAGCTTGAGTCGCCAGGTTTTCCAACGCACCGGCGATCATCGGCAGAGTCTCGACACCGTCCAGTCCGTGTCGCGCCGACAACCAGTCCACCTTGTTGTAGGCCACTTGCACGACACCTGCCTCATCCTCATACGCCAGCATCTTCTGCGGGAGATCGAGACCGGCCAAGCGGTTCCGTGCCATCAGCGGTGTTCCCAGAGTCGGGTTACCGAAGAGGATCACGCTCGTGGGTCTGAGCGTAGCCTCGACACTTTCGGCATTCGCGGCATGTTCGATGGGGTCGAGTGACAGCAGCGCCTCGTTCGCGGCAGCAGCGGCCTGAACCTGCGCAATGGACTCCGGAACACTCTGTATTCCCGCCCGCACCGCCAGACCGTCGGGTGAGCTCATGCCGCTCTGATCATCGACAACGCCACCGCCGCCATCAGTCGAGCCATCATCATCGTCATCACTGTCGCTGCAGGCAACCAGCGTGCAAAGACCAATGGCAATCAGCAAGAGTCTTGTCGTGTTCATCGTGAAACTACTCAGTTGATAGTGGCAACAGGCCCGAGCTGCCGTGTGAGCGGCATCCATACGGGCCGGCCCGTGTCTGCCCCGAAAAACAGCCGCGGGTGCAAAATTCACAGGCTTGAAAGATTAAACCTCCAGCACGGTACAAGTCCATCAACCTGTCCGCCGCTACATGCGACTGGCGAAAGCGCATTCCACTACTCGACATTCAGGTCCGCCAAGGCCGCCTTGGCGCGATTGGTGACGAGCCAGACAACCGCGAAGGTCGCGATCAGGCCTGCACCGAGAAGTACCCAGCGGAGGACGCCGCCGCCCTCGCCGCTGACGCTCCCGAGCGAGCCGATATACACATACAGCGCGGTGCCCGGCATGATGCCGATCAGCGTCGCCAGGGCATAGGGTACGAGCGCGATATCGGTAACACCGAAGAAATAGTTCTGCAGGCCAAACGGGAATGCCGGACTCAACCGCATGAGGCCCACCACCTTCCAGCCTTCCTGACTGACAGCCTGATGCAGGGCCTTCAGTCGATTGTCCTTTTCGACCAACCCGGTGACACGCTCGCGAGCGAAGCTCCGACCGATCAGGAATGCGATACACGCCGCCAGCGTGGCTGACAGGACCACCAGTGGAAAACCCCAGGCGCCGTAGACCAGCCCGGCGACGAGCGTCAAAGCCCAGGCAGGTCCGAGCACAACGGTAATCACGACATACAACAAGACGAACACGGCAATGCCGACGATGCCGAGGTCCTGGATCCAGTACTGGAACCCTTCGATCCAGTCGCGCACCGGCAACAGAACCCAGAGGGCCATGATCGCAACCAGGGCGATGACACCGACAATGATTTTGGTACGCGTTGACATGACGGGAAAAGGCCTCTGGCATACGGGGGGACGGGGGTGAAAAAAGAAGACTTGCAGCGACGGCTTGTGACCGTTAGCGTTTCAAGCCTCCGTTACAGCATAGCGACCGTTCGCACATGGCGAAGTTCATCCATCTCATGGTTCGTGTTCTCGATCTGGAGAAATCCATCGACTTCTACCAGCGGGCGTTCGCGCTCGACGAGAATCACCGGCTCGATTTTCCGGAATTCACGCTGGTCTACCTGCGTAATGCAGCGAACGACGTCGAGGTGGAACTGACCCTGAACAAGGGTCGCGAGACGCCCTATGAACACGGCGACGGCTACGGGCACATTGCCTTCGTCGTCGACGATCTGGATGAAGAACACGAACGCTTCCTGCGAGAGAGTTTCGCGCCCGAAGACATCAAGGAATTCGCGCCGGACGGTAACAAGCTTGCGCGCTTCTTCTTTGTCGAAGATCCGGACGGTTACCGTATCGAAGTGCTGGAACGCCACGGGCACTATCAGTAGGACAACGGATCACCCCGATCCATAACCCACCAGGGAATATACAAACATGGCACTCGAAGACACCGTCTGCACGCTCGTCCCCTACTTCATCGTTCAGGATGGCAAGCTCGACGAATTCAAGGCGCTTGGCGAACAGATGGTCGAAAAGACCCGCTCCGAGGACGAGGTTGTCTTCTACGGGTTCAGCTTCAGCGGCCAGCAGGCGCACTGCCGGGAAGGTTATCGCAGTGCCGCAGGCGTCCTGGCGCACCTCGAGAACGTCAACGAGCTGCTCGGAAAGGCCTTGCAGATTGCCTCCATCGAGCGACTCGAAGTTCATGCACCAGCGGCTGACGTGGCCGCTCTCGAAGGCCCGCTGAAGGAGCTCGGCCCGACGTTCTTCACGATGGAAAGCGGCTTTCGAAAGAACTGACAGACGACGCAGCACCCAAGGCCATGACCTCGCCTACGCACATCATCACGGTACTGACGCACGACCGTCCGGGCATCATTCATCAACTCGTCACGGCGCTCGGCGACGCCGGCGTGCCGCATCTCGAGATCTCGCAGACGGTCGTGCACCAGGCTTTCACCATTGCGCTGGTTCTCGCCATTCCGTCGGGACAGACACCGACCGCCGTCCGCGACCGGCTGCTCGATGCACTGCAGCACAAGGCATCGGCAACGGTGCTGGCACTCGATGAGACTTCAGCAGGCACTGAAACCTTGCACAAGCCGCAGGCACGTTACATCCTGACCGCCATCGGCGAAGGGTTCGCTGGTGTCGTGCGGAGCGTCAGCGGGCTGGTGCGCGAGCACGGCGGCAGCTTCAGCGACTTTTCCAGCCAGGTGATCGACGGTCGCCTGCAACTGCTGGCGGAAGTGAAATTCGCTGAGGAGGCGTCAGTCGGCGAATTGCAGGCGGCGCTTGCCAGGGCGAGCGACCGCCCGGAGCTTGCAGTCCGCCTGCAACACCAGACCTTGTTCAGCGCGACGAACGAGATTGCGTTCAGACGGAACGCGACATGATTCGAAGCGAAGCCGTGCTCGATACCCTGCGCATGCTGCAGGAAGAAAAACTCGACGTGCGCACCGTGACGCTCGGTATCAATCTCGACGCCTGTTCGAGCCCGGATATCAAGGAACTCGAACGCCGCGTCCATGACCGGGTCACGGCGGTGGCGGCAGGCCTGGTCGACGCCAGCAGTTCGCTCGAACGGGAATTCGGCATCCCTGTGGTCAATCGACGTATCGCGGTAACACCTGTCGCAAGCGTTGCAGCGGGTGCAGACCAGGACGGCATGGTTCGCGTCGCCCGGGCGCTCGATCGCGCCGCTGCCGATGTCGGCGTCGATCTCATCGGCGGCTACTCGGCCAATGTACAGAAGATGACGACCACCGCGGCCGACACGCTGATGAAGAGTCTGCCCGAAGCACTCGGTACAACCACCCGGGTCTGTTCGAGTGTTCAGGTCGCCTCGACCCGAACCGGCATCAACATGGATGCGATCAACAGCCTCGGCGGTATCATCGGCGAAATTGCGCGCGCAGATTCGGCAAACAACGGATTCGCCGCCGCCAAGCTTGTGGTATTCGCAAACCTCCCTGACGACAACCCCTTCATGGCCGGTGCGACGCACGGTACCGGCGAAGGCGATGCCGTCATCAATATCGGTGTGTCAGGCCCGGGCGTGGTGCAACGAGCGTTGCAACGCCTGATCGATTCCGCCACCCATCGTGACGAGTTGACGCTGACCGACCTCGCAGAGGAAATCAAGGTAACCGCGTTCCGGATCACCCGTGTCGGCGAGCTGATGGGCCGCGAACTCGCGAAACGATTGGGGCTGAGCTTCGGTATCGTCGATCTGTCGCTGGCGCCGACGCCGGCTGTGGGTGATTCGATCGGCGAAATCCTGCAGGCAATGGGCATCGTGCGCATCGGTGCGCCCGGTTCGACAGCCGCCATCGCCATGCTCAACGATGCCGTCAAGAAGGGCGGCGCCTTCGCCAGTTCGAGCATAGGTGGCCTGTCCGGGGCGTTCATTCCGGTCATGGAGGATGCAACCCTTGCCGCTGCCGCCGAGGCCGGCTGGCTGACCAGCGAGAAGCTCGAAGCCATGACCAGCGTGTGCAGTGTCGGCCTCGACATGCTGCCGATCCCCGGTGACACCTCCGCGGTCACACTGGCAGGACTGATGGCCGACGAGATGTCGATCGGCGTCATCAACAACAAGACCACCGCGACCCGCATCATTCCCGTGCCGGGCAAACGTGCCGGTGATCATGTGAGTTTCGGCGGACTGTTCGGCGCAAGTCAGGTCATGGCGGTCAAGGACTCAAGCCCCAACGATACCTTCGTGGCCTTCGGCGGCCGCATTCCGGCGCCGCTGCACAGTCTCAAGAACTGAACCGCAGCTCACCCGCCCTCTGCGTCCTCGAGCAGCATGTCTGCCGCCCGCTCCCCGACCATGATCGACGGGGCATTCGTATTGCCCGACGGTATCGCGGGAAAGATCGAGGCATCGGCAACACGCAAGCCGGGCACACCGTGCACGCGCAAGCGCGCATCGACGACATTACCCTTGTCGCTGTCGCCCATGCGGCAGGTTCCACAAGGATGGAACACGGTCCAGGCGTGTTCGCGCACGTGGCGAGCCAGCGCTTCATCCGTTGCACAGTCCGCTCCCGGCACCAGTTCCCGCTCGATGACTGCCTTGAAGCTGGGTGCGCTGGCGAGTTGTCGCATCAAGCGCATGCCTTCGAGCATCAATTGTCGGTCGTGCTCTGTATCGAGATAGTTCGGCTGAATTGCCGGCGGTTCGAAAGGATCGGCGGAGCGAATCGACAGATGGCCACGACTGGTCGGTCGACAGGGATTGAATCCAAGCAGAAAGCCGGGGAACGAATCCGGACTGATGAGCGGTCGCTTGCCGGGCGGTGCACGGGTGTAACTCAGCGGAGAGAAGTACAACTGCAAGTCCGGACGCGTCTCTCCGGGGCGCACGGAAACGAAGCCGCCAGCCTGATTGACACTCAGCGACAAGGGGCCTCGCCTCGAGGTGAGAAAGCGCAAGCCCGAACGGAGCTTGCCTGACCAGGGTCGCAATTCCTGGTTGAGGGTCGGCACGTTCGCCCGACAAAGGATATCGGCGCCAAGATGATCCTGCAGGTGAGCCCCCACCGCTGCATTCGCCACACGAACGCCGATGCCGTGTGCATCGAGCAGTTCCCTCGGTCCGATTCCTGACAGCTGCAGTAGCTGCGGCGAATTGACGGCACCCGCACAGATGACGACTTCCCGACTGGCCATCGCCTGCTCCTCACGACCCTGACAGCGCCAGCGCACGCCTGCAGCACGGGCACCATCGAAGATCAGGGAACTGGCCTGGGCATGAAGACGGACAAAAAGATTGCGACGCTCGAGTGCCGGTCGCAGGTAGCAACGTGACGTCGAGGCGCGAAGCCCCTGTCGCGTGTTTATCTGGTACAGGCAGGCACCGTCGAGCAGGCCACCGTTGTAGTCCGGATTACGTCGTATGCCGATTTCCCCGGCGGCTGCCAGATAGCTTTCACATAGGGGGTGCACCTCGTTCCGGGTGTCGTGTACGTCGATCGGTCCCTGACGACCGCGACGGCCAGCAGTCGAATCACTGCTCACGGGTCCGGTATAACGTTCGATCCGCTCGAAGATCGGCGCGACACTCCGCCAATTCCAGCCACGCGCAGATCGAGACCAGTCGTCATAGTCGGCAGGATCACCGCGCACCCACACCATCGCGTTGATCGAACTCGAGCCACCGAGGACGCGCCCTCGCGGCCAGTAGCTCGGCTTGCCACCGAGGCCTGCCACCGGTTCAGTCAGGTACTTCCAGTTGACGCGCGCATCGTAGTACGCCTTCCCGTACCCGATCGGCATCGTCAGCCAGAGTCCGTTCGGAAAAACCCGATCGCTACCGCCTGCTTCGAGCAGCAGCACGCGGTAGCGACCGCTTTCACTCAGACGGTTGGCGACGACACAACCTGCAGAGCCTGCGCCGACAACGATGAAGTCAAAGCGGGCGGCATCGCCCGGTCTGCTAGCGGAGAAATTCATGGATCATTACAGAACCCCTGCAACGCGGCGAGTATCCACCCGCACGATCGACGGTATCACCCTCCGCCAGGTTCACCCTATGGTGAGACGTCGATGAGAGTCTCGTCATACGGAAGCGCCACTCTGCTCTGGCACAAACGCCAACAGAGGAACATGCCATGTCAGCCTTCGGCGCCCCGGCGTTATCGCGAGCCTCCAGCCCGCCTACTCTCGCTTGCCCTGCACGACCCGATTGAGAATCATTGCGCAGAACAGGATCGCGAACCCCGCGAGGATGCCCTGGCCGACCGAGGAATACTGCAAGGCTTCGAGCACGTCCTCACCGAGGCCCTTGGCACCGATCAGCGACGCCACGACGACCATGGCGAGACTCAGCATGATGGTCTGGTTGACGCCCGCGAGAATGGAGGGCGCGGCGAGCGGCAGATCGACACGGGTCAGGAGGTACCATTTCGATGCGCCGAAGGCGATCGCCGCTTCGCGAATCGAGTCCGGCACACCGCGCATGCCGAGCACCGTCAAGCGCACCACCGGGGTACCACCGAAGATCATCGTGGTAATGACCGCCGCTGGCTTGCCGACACTGAAGAAGGCGATGACCGGGATCATGAACACGAACGACGGCATGGTCTGCATGAAGTCCATGATCGGCCGGATGACGGCATAGAAGCGCGGGCGGCGCGCACTGAACAGGCCGAGCGGTATGCCCAGGCTGATGGACAGAAGCGCAGCCGTACCGAGCAACGCGAGCGTCGTCATCGCCTTTTCCCAGAAGCCGAACAAGCCCATATAACTCAGGAAAAGTGCCGATGCAACTGCGGCACCGACGCCTGCAGAGAGCCACGTCAACAGAATAATGAAGGCCGCGATGACGGGCCATGGCGTTTCCACGAAAACCACTTCGAGACCATCGAGCATCACGCGAATGCCGAGCGAGATCATCTCGAATACCTGCCTTCCGTAGGTCTTGACGAAGTCGAAGCCCTGCTCCACCACACTGATCGCGCCAAGCCGGATTCGCGCATCAGTAGGGAAACTCCCAAGCCACGCGACGGCACCCGGAAATGCATAGTGCGTCGTGCTTGCCAGAATCACCAGCAGCACGAAAAGCACGGTCAGAGCCGTTCGCGTGGTGGAGATTCCGGACGTGACGCGGCGATCGGACATCCACGCCGAGAAACGCTTTTCAAGCGTCGGCGTAGCAACAAATCCGGCAATCAGGCGCGCGAGCAACAGGAGGCCGAGTCCGCTCAGCGTGACCCAGAGAACGGTTGCGTCTGCCTGCGCCGCCTCGACCTCAATGTCGCTGATCGCGCTTTCCAGCGAAGCGATCGCTCGCTTGAACACATCCACCTTGTCGCTCTGCTTGTCGATAGCGGACTGCAACTGCTCCTGACGAAACGCCAGCGTGCTCTCTATCTGCTCGATTCGCTCCCGCGCATCAGCGCCAAGATCACCGAACAAACCGCGGGCGAGCTGAATGAACGCGACGGTCTCGAGCACCAGCAGCGGCAGGCCACGACTCCACAGACCGCGCATGCCGAACCAGATCGGCCCAAGCAAGGCCGCCGCCACGTTGAAGGTCTGCACGCGAGCGGACCACGACAGTCCGGTCCGGTCCCCGATGCGCTTGAACTGGCGCCGATAGTAGTCCGGGTGACTGCCGACGAACTCGGGTACAAGATCATCCCTGCGTTCGGCACCGGCACCGTCGTCGGAAACCCGTTCGTCTTTCGCTTGTTCGTCGACTGCAGTCATTTTCAGCGCTCCGACCCTTCGGACACCGTGCGCAGCAGGTCGGCGCGTGTTGCCACACCGATCCGACGACCCTGATCGTCGACAATGGCGAGCGGCAGTTCAGACTCGACGGCCGCGTCGATCAAGCGGGCCAGTTCGGTCGATTCATGAAAATCAGGTGCCGAATCTGACAGGGAGCCGTGTTCGGCTTCGTACGCCGACAAGCTTTGCATGACTGCATGAGCCTTGACGACCTTCAAGCGGGAAATACCGGCCACGAACTCGGCGACATAGTCGTCGGCGGGGTGCATGACGATCTGCTCCGGCGTGCCCGTCTGTACCACTCGGCCGTCGCGCATGATGGCGATCCGATCGCCGATGCGGACCGCTTCGTCCAGGTCATGCGTGATGAAGACCGTCGTCTTGTTCATGCCCGCCGACAGCTGCATGAACTCGTTCTGCAACTGCCGCCGGATCAGCGGGTCGAGTGCGCTGAAGGGCTCATCCATCAGGAGTATCTCGGGATCGGCGGCCAGCGCGCGGGCAAGCCCTACCCGCTGCTGCATGCCGCCGGACAGTTCGTGGGCGTACTTGTTTCCCCAGCCTTGCAGTTCGACCAGACCGATCGCCCGTTCAGCCGCATCCATCCGACGATTCTTGTCGACCCCGCGAATCTCGAGCGGCATCGCGATATTGTCGATTACCGAGCGGTGCGGCATCAGCGCGAAGTTCTGGAACACCATCGCAATGTGCTCATTCCGATAACGTCTGAGCGCATCGGGCGGCATGGCCATGATGTCCTCGCCGTTGACGATGATTCGCCCGGCAGTCGGCTCGAGCAGTCGATTGATGTGGCGCACCAGCGTCGACTTTCCGCTGCCAGACAGGCCCATCACACAGAAGATCTCACCGGGGCGAATGTGCATCGTGGCATCGGCGACGCCGACGACGCAGTCGTAGTTCTCGAGTATCTCAGTCTTGCCCTGGCCCTCGTCGCGCAAGGCAATGAGCGCCTCGTCGGCGCGGGTGCCGAAGATCTTGTAGACACCGTCAATCTCGATGGCCGCACGTACTGACGGATCAGCCGGAGTCAGGCTCGCGGACTGATCCGTCGCATGGCTTGCAGTTACCGCTACCACGACGGCGCGCGACCGGTCAGAACCGGCCGCATCACCTACCGCCTACATACCCAGCCATGCATCGACGCGATCCGAATTCGCCTCGACAAACGCCTTCGCTACATCCGCCGGATCCTTGCCACCTTCGATCTCGAAGGCAAACTGCGAAACATCGTCGCCGGTCAGTGAAATACTCTGCACGAGCTCAGCCACTGCAGGCGAGCGCTCGGCGAGCGACGTCGAATAAGCAATCTGCACTTCCTTCAGCGCATCTTCGGTCATGACTTTCGAGTTCTCGAACCAGTTCGGATCCTCGTCAGGCTGCAGGGCGATGTACTGAGCCTCGTCGAACGCCGGCTCCGACAGACGGACGATGTCGTGCTGGAACCAGATCGCGTGTGGCGAGTAGCAATAGAATGCGTACCCCATGCCTTTCTCTATCGAATCGCCGACCGTTGCCGTCATCACTGACTGATCCGCCCGAATCGGCTCCATGAAAGGCATGAGCCCGTAGTCGCGTACCTTGACCTCGTTGACGTTGGCCGACGCCCAGCCCGGTGCACCGATCCAGATCTCGCCCTTGCCGTTGCCATCGCTGTCCATCTTCTCGGCGATTTCCGGCCGCGCCAGATCGAAGATGGAACTGATGCCGGTTTCCTCGGCAAAGGCCTTCGAGACACAGAAGCTCTGCTTGCCTTCATAAGCGTTTTCAGACAAGGCCACGTTGCCAGTGCCGTCGACGTACTTGTCGGTAAAGCTCTTCTGGTTCGGCAGCCAGACATCGGGATGGATGTCGATATCACCCTTGCCCGCGTCCATGGCCTGAAAGATGGCGGCGTTGTCGCCCGGAACGAGTTCGGCTTCACCACCGATCCGCGACGTGACGATTTCCTGGATGAGATGAGCGATGGCCTGCGCCCCGGTCCATGAAGGTGCGCCGATATTCACGGATTCCGCCGCCTGCGTACCGCTGCTGACCGCGAGCAACGCCGCGGCGACGGCCAGACCCTTTCGATTTCTGTTCATGTTGCAAGACTTCCTTTGTAATGAAGCGGCGACGCACCTGAAGTGACGCGGCAGGGCGCCGGAAAACTCCGAGTGCTCCGGAATATACCGGATCGAGTCAGCGGCGACAGCGTCGGCACGGTTTCCGCTTCGTCTCGACAAGCCAAGCTCTGGAGTACCATCGAACAGAGTCTCGACGTCCTGCTGACAAAAAGGAGAACTGATCGATGCCACAGATTCGAATGCCTATGCGATCCCGCGCCATCGCTGCAAGGTCCGCCCACATGACAACTGCGGAACAGGGCGGCAGGCTGCTGGTCGGCGCCGTCGCGCTTGTCGTCAGCGCCTGCGGTAGCGGGGGTGGCGACGGATCAAGCAACTCGTCCAGTGGCGGAGGGAGCAGTGACGGCGGGCTTGTCACGGGCGCCGCGAGTGGCGATGCCAGCACTGTCGATACCGATGTGCTGCGCCGTACAGCGGCGCGGGGTGCGGCACGCGGCCTGGGCCCCAACCTCCGCGCGTTGCCGGGATTCATCAGCAACGACACGGATACCGATGAAGGCGCAGCGGGAGCCAACAGCGCTCTCGGCGACACTCAGGATGCTGGTGAGCAGCTGCTGGCAACACTCCTCGGTATTGACGATCCGAATGCGGTGGTGACCCGCGACGGCAACCTGATCACCGTCGATCCGGACGACGCGTCCATCTGCGCGTCGAGCGACGACGTCGTCGGTGCCACTGGCATCGAGAACGACGAGACGGAGGCCTGCCTGCAACTCGTTGCCGACCTGACCGTTGCACTCGACGCGCAAAGCGAGACGACCGGCGTCATCAACTATCTGTTCCAGGGTACGCCTGTGGTCGCGCTCGGCTATTCGCCAGACACCGGCAATACCGAACTGAACTTCGGTGGCCTGAAACTCGTCCTCGAGCGGCTTGCCATTATCGAGGCGTCGAGTGGCCTGTCGAGCAACGGGCCGGGAGATGATTCGACCGATATGAATGTTCCCGACGTCATGCGTGGCGTCATGCGACTGAGCAGCCGTGTAGACGATGATCTCGACGGCAGCGAATCAGGGGAGATCACCCTGAATGTGTCGGAAACGCTCGAGATCAGCGATGCCAGCGGATTCGGTCTGACGTTACAACCGTCCCGTGTCTTGCAGCTTGCCTTCGACGCGACGACCGAGAGCGTGAGCCTGAGCCTCGACTGGGGTGCCCTGCAACTGGTTACCGAAGCGCGAGACGACACGGGGAACACGTCACGCACCACGGTAAACCTCGGTGGACTGTCGCTCGACGTCGGCACCACAGGCAATACAACGAGCGAAACAGCAGGCGGTACACCGGACGAAACACCGACCTTGTCGTTGAGAAATGTCGGCATCGGCGGTCTCGACGCCCCGCTGAACATTCGCATCGACGACCAGCAAGCACTGAGCGTCGCGCTGGAAACCTTCGACGCCAGTATCAACCCCGGCACGGGCGACATCACTTTCGACACGCCGGCAAGTGTCGCGTTCGCGCTCGACAACCTCAGTGGCTTGTTTGAAGAGTATGCAAGCGAGTACACAGCCAGCTTCACGGCGGCGATTCCGGGCGGCACCGTACTCGCTCCCCGCGATGACGATCTGACCGAGATTCGCGCCGGTGGCCCGGTCACGGCCTCCTTCATCGCGAGCGACAACAACACGAACGTGCAAGCCGACATGAATGCGGGTGTCGGCGCGTGTTTCGGGAGTGCGGACAGCAGCGGAACGCTCAGCGAGCCGGCCGCTGGCTACGCAGGCGATTCGTCAGACGACGATGACGATGATCCGCTCGACGGTCTGCGTCTCACCGGCGCACCCTGTCCCTAGCAGAACACCACCCCCTGATCGCCGTCCGCTGACAGACCGCCGTTGACAGATCGCCGTTGACAGCCGCGGCGAGCGCTGAGTAAAGTCCTTGAGGTTCCGTGGCGCTGAAGACAGCGGCGAGTCGATCACGAACGGTCATTCATACGAACGGTCATTCACATTCATACGAACGGTCATTCAAGTGACCGCACACGGGCACCCACACGGAGAGAGGACCGAAAATGACTGGAAGATCCCTGATTGCCACCACGCTCGCCGTGGGACTCGCGCTCGCCGGTAATGCCACGGCACAAGAATTCGACGGTGTCACGGTCAACGTCATGACCTTCACCGGACCACAGATCGCCGAACCCTTGCAGCGCCGCGGCGCCGAGTTCGCGGAGGCTACCGGCGCAACGATCAACGTCGTCACGGTGCCGTTTTCGGACTTGTACCAGAAGCTCCTGACCGACTGGATTTCCGGCACCAATTCCATTGATGCAGGTGTGTTCGCGCCACAGTGGATGGTCGACTACGTGACCCCGGGCCTGCTCGAGGACCTGAGCGAGCGCGTGGCCGCAGACGAAGCCCTGGCGAGCGACGACATCGCACCGTTCTTCCGCGAGTTTTCGCAGAAGTTCAACGACAAGACCTACATGCTGACCGTGGACGGCGATTTCCACATGGTCTACTACCGAAGCGACGTCGCCGAGGAACTCGGCCTCGACGCGCCAATTACCTGGGACGACTACCTTGCCTTTGCCGCTGCCGCCCATGGCAAGGATCTGAACGGAGACGGTGAAGCGGACTACGGCTCGTGCATCGCCAAGAAGCGCAATGCCCAGTCCTACTGGATGATCACCTCGATCGCATCCGCGTACATCCAGTCGCAGGGTACGTCGCAAGGTGCGTTCTTCAGCACGGATGACATGGCACCGCTGTACGACAACGAAGGCTTCGCAGAAGCACTGCGTGTCTACGGGGCAACCGGCGAATACGCGCCTTCGGACGAAATCAACCTCGACGTGGGTGATACCCGCAGCCTGTTCACCTCCGGTCGTTGCGCATTGACACTGGATTGGGGCGATATCGGCACGCTCGCGATCGATGCGGAGAATTCCAGTGTCGTCGACAAGGTCGGCGCCGTCATCCTGCCGGGCTCCGCCCGTGTGCTCGATCGAGAAAGCGGTGCGCTCGTCGACTGTGACGCAACCACCTGTCCGCACGCCATCGACGGTATCAACCACGCGCCGTTCGCCGCCTTCGGTGGCTGGTCCGGCGGCGTCAACTCGAAGGCCGACGACAAGGTCAAGGATGCCGCCTACGCCTTCTTCTCCTATGTCAGTCAGCCGGCACAGTCGAATGCCGACGTCACGGTCGGTGCCACGGGCTTCAACCCCTACCGGCTGTCGCAGTTCGAGAGCCGCGATGCCTGGGTGGAAGCCGGCATGAGCGAGGCTGCGGCCGACAACTACCTTGGCGCCATCCAGGCGAGCCTCGATTCGCCGAACATGGTGCTCGATCTCAGGATTCCGCAGAACCAGCGCTATCAGCAGATCGTTCTCGATACGGCCATCGCGCGCTTCCTCGCCGGCGAACTGGACATTCCGTCTACCATGGAAGCGATCAACGAGGGCTGGAGCGAAGTCACCGAAGAACTCGGCATGGACGAACAGCTGGAGGCTTACCGGGCAACAATCGGCGCGGAGTGACCCCGACGGTCTTGCGCTCGACGTTGTTGCGTTTGTGAATCGCGAGCGGCTGGTTGTCTTGCGCTCGTGAATCGAGAGCGGCTGGATCACTGGATCGATCACAACAGCGGCCGGTTGTTCATCCTTCCGGCCGTACTCCTGATCCTGTCATTCTCGCTGTTCCCCTTGATCATCTCGGGCTGGCTGGCACTGTCACGGTTCAAGATCACCGCCGACGGGTTCAGCCTGAGCTACATCGGCGAGCTGAACTTCAAGAAGCTGCTGACCGGCTCGCAGGAATTCCACTTCCTCGGCACCAAGGCGGCGATTGAACCCTTCGGCTGGGTGCTGCTCGCGCTCGTCTGGGGGCTGCTCGCCTGGGCGAGCTGGCGTTTCATCACCGGCGACAGATTCAACCTGCTCGGCCTGATCGGACGACTGATCGCCTTCCCGCTGTTCGGCGCCCTCGCCTGGAATTTCGCCACCACGCTGGGAGAATCTGCCCGTCTGGGGTCGGTGTCCACCACCCTCTTCTATGTCATCGTCGGCGTCAGCATCCAGTTCGTGCTCGGTACCGCACTTGCTTTTCTGTGTGCGCAGAACATCAAGGGCCGGACCTTCTTTCGACTGGTGTTCTTCATTCCCTTGATGGTCACTCCCGTCGGCATTGCCTACACGTTTCGCATGCTGGCCGACATGTCCGTCGGGCCCTTCTCGCCCGTGTGGAAGATGCTGGGACTCGGCGAGTTCTCCTGGGCAGCCGACCCCTGGACGGCTCGTCTGGTCGTTGTTCTCGGTGACAGCTGGCAATGGATACCCTTCATCTTCATCATCATGTTGGCGGCGTTCGAGAGTCAGTCCCGTGACGAGCTGGAGGCAGCAGAGCTCGATGGCGCAGGCCCACTGCAGGTATTTCGGGATATCACCTGGCCCTCGGTTGCACCGGTCGCTGCGACCGTCGTGCTGATCCGCGTCATCGAGGCATTCAAGATCGTCGACTTGCCGAACGTCCTGACCAACGGCGGCCCCGGCATCGCCACTGAATCACTGACCCTGCATTCGTTCATCGAGTGGCGGGCGCTGAACCTTGGCGGCTCGGCGGCCGTCGCCTACAGCCTGCTGTTCATCTCGACGATCGCCTGTGTCTCGTTCTTCCAGCTGATCGTGCTGCCCATGCGCCGGACTCGCGAACGATGAGCCTGTTCGAATCGAAGCGCCGCGGCGAAATGTCACCGGCGAGCAAGTGGCTCGTCTACACGCTCTTGTTCCTTTGGACGCTGGTCGTCCTGTTCCCGTTGTACTGGGTGCTGATCACGTCGTTCAAGCTGCCCGGACAGGTCGGCGACGGCCCCGACTACCTGCCGTTCATCGACTATCGTCCGTCCCTGCATGCATGGAAATACATCTTCGTCGATCTCGGTAGCGACACCTTTCGCCCGTATCTCAACTCGGTGATCATCGCGAGCATCTCTACCGTACTCGCGATGACCGTCGGCTCGATGGCAGCGTATGCGCTCGCACGACTCCACTTTCGCCCGCGGCTCCTGTCCATCGGCCTGTTCCTGGCAGCCTTCGCGCTCGTCATCTGGCTGGTGGCGCAGGCAGGCGTCGCCTGGCCAATCGCGTTGTCGGCAGGGATTGCCGTGTTCGTGATTGCCGTGCCGGTCTTCGCGCGAGTGCGCTCACCCAGGCTCGGCAACGGCGACATCCTGTTCTGGGTCATTTCCCAGCGCATCCTGCCGCCCGTCGTGGCCGCATTGCCGATCTACATCATGTTTCAGCAACTCGGCATTCTCGATACCCACCTCGCCATCATCCTGACCTACACCACCGTCAACATGCCCATCGTGGTCTGGTTGATGTTCGACTTCTTCGTCTCGATCCCGAACGATATCGAAGAGTCGGCCGAACTCGACGGTGCGTCGAAGCTGCGCATCTTCATCGAGATGGTCCTGCCGCTCGCTCGGCCCGGGCTGATCGCAACTGGCTTGCTGGTCCTCATCCTTTCGTGGAACGAATACCTGCTCGCCTTGTTCCTGTCGACGGCCAAGGCACAGACAATTCCCCTGCTCGTTGCGGCGCAGAACGCCACCCGAGGCCCGC
>Ga0209828_1000383_pt1 | contig 42848 bp, 34 predicted proteins | sample MaitaG_FD_187429 | JGI IMG/M metagenome (GOLD analysis project Ga0209828, IMG submission 187429) | Marine algal microbial communities from Maine, USA - Maine_Asex2 metaG (SPAdes) (version 2) | ecosystem: Host-associated > Algae > Red algae > Unclassified | place: Maine, USA | collected 2015-01-05
GAAAGCACCAATATGACTGTCGGGAACCACCCTTCTAAGGTTCCATTACTCAAATCTAACATGCTAAATCCAAATGCAAAGGAAATTAGGTAAATAGGAATCAGAAATAAGTAAGAACACATTGTCGCAATGATAGATGATACAAAAATAACAAGAAAGGTATTACCCCATTGACCTTTTATGATATTCACAGATCTTTTCAACGCTTCTATTATACCTAAGTTTTCTCTTATATATACAAAAGGAGCTATGCTGAGTGGAACCATTACCCACACTATTCCTATCATTGAAAAAATCGCAATTATGACTAATATAACTAGAGATATTTGCATTAGCACAAAACTTATCGTTCCGACCAAAATGAAAATTAACCCTATGACTATAGCGTAGAAAAAAAATAGCTTCAAAGAAATTTTTGGAATCGAGATGCTATTATTTTGGTTTTCTTCTAAGTAACCATCTTTCCGTAAAATCACAGAATAAATAAGGCCATAAGCAATCATGTATGCCGCCACAAACATAAAATAGAAAATTCCGGTAGTAATAAGTTTATCCGTAGAAAAATCTGCGTTACCCACCGTCAAATAACTCAATACCTCTCCGCCTGATATGTAAGTCACAGCGCTGGCTACAAGCATCCAAGGCAAAACAAAATATACATACCCTGTGAATATTTCCGATAAATTAAGTCTAAGGAATTTGATTCCTGCAGAAACAATCTCCCCAACCTCTCTTTTTGTCCGTAATTCAAATTCTTCTAATAATTCCATTTTGTTCTAATTTTAAAGGATATAAAAAGAAGTACCATAGTACAAATAATAATGAACTTAGCATTATAAATATTCTCCCCAAACTACCTAACAACAAATAGTGTCTTGTCACATAGCTTTCTAGAAAACCGGCTATTAAAAAAATAGGTATCAGTCCAATTATAATTTTCAGTGATCGCTTCCCTGCCATCCGAAGAGATAAACTTCTCGAATAGGTTTGAGGAAATAAAAAACTATTGCCTAAAACTAATCCAGCACCGGCGGCAATCACAATAGCACTCAACTCCAAGGTGCCATGTATCATTATACTGCTAAAAGACAACCACCCTAGCCCACGATTTATAAAAAAACTCATAAATGCACCTACCATAATACCGTTACTTAACAGAATGAACCCAACTGGTAGGGAGGAAAATATGCCGATCACATAAGCTAAAAAACTAACTCTAATATTGTTTGAGGAAATTCCAAAAAACATGGGTGTTGATCCTGAGTCACCATAGACTCCCATTGGGTCACCCCTCTCGATGTTATGGATAGTCATATTTACATACTGATCTCCCAATATCAAATTAGGAAAACTTGCATCTTTCATAGAAGAAAATAATCCGACTCCAATGGCAACCAAAAAAATTATAAGTGAGTATCCTAACTCTCTATGACTATTGAGAATAGCCTCCGGCACTTCTTGTGTGAAAAAAGTCTTAAACCGTGATTTCTTTTCAGGTTTACTTTTGTATAATAATTGGTGTGACTTAAGAGCCAAATTATTAAGATATATGGCTAACTCGCTGTTTGGGAAAAAGGTATTTGAATATGCTAGATCGTCTGTAATTGCAATATAATGATCTGCTATATCATCTGGACTCAGATTTGTTTTCCCTGAAATAAATTGCTCTAATTCATCCCAGCGAGGTTTGTTCTTCTTTATAAATATCACCTCTCTCATAAAATATCAAGATAGTTAGATATTATAAACATATTTGTATTTTAGATTGAAAATTAATAATCTTAACAATGGGATCAAAGGTAAGTATTGTTACAGCACAAAATGTTGAAATACAGTATGAGGTTGCAGATATAGGTAAAAGATTCTTGGGTCATTTAATAGATTTCTTGGTAAAAACGATATATGTGAGTACTGTCATTTTGGTTTTATCTAATGTAGCTAAATTGGGTGGGCATTATTCTTTCTATACATATCTAGGAATAATAATATGCATACCTCTTGTATTTTACTCTTTTATTTTCGAACGTTTTAACGATGGGCAGTCTCTTGGTAAAAAAGCAATGAAGATAAAAGTAGTGAGTATAGATGGATCACCTACCACTACTGGCCAATTTTTAATAAGGTGGTTGTTTAGAATATTAGATATTCAAAGTTTTTATGGGTTGGTTGCTATTATATCTATTATAACTGGCGAAAAAGGTCAGCGTCTTGGTGATAGAGTTGCAAATACCTGCGTCATTTTATTATCTAATCCTTCTACTGTAGAAAAGACTTCCTATGCCGAGCTCAAACGAGATTATGTGCCGAGATATCAAGAAGCAGCTATCTTATCTGCTCAAGACATAACGACTATAAAAGAAGTATTAGCAGATCGATCAGAGAGATCTTTCTTACATCTAACGGACACAGCAAGCCATCTTGAGACTCTGCTAGAGATCAGAAAAGATGGTAGTTCCAAAGATTTTTTAAATACGATTATTAAAGATTATAATTACTTCCAAACAAGGGAGCAAGACCTTGATGATATTTTGTGAATCTAATGAACTTATTCTCTATAAGCAGGCTTAATTATAGTGCAAGCTTACTATTTGTGTACATATTATAATAATTCATAATATATAGTCGCTCACAAATTGAACATATTATTTAATCATGTTATATCTTGTAGAAAAGCAAAATGTAAGGTGGCCTTATATTATAATAATTTACAATATATAACCACTTAAAAAAGATTAGACTATTCGGAAATATATTGCTATTAATTATAATATGTACTAAATTGATAATCAATTATATTGAATTGATTATATAGATTGTAATTGGTATATATGTGAAAAGTTTATTTTGCCTATTTCATTGTTTGAAGTTGGATGAAATAAGTCAGAGATAGAATAATTCCACTATAGTTCAGCTATTTTCTAGTGCATATTGCTTAGCAATTAAGTGAATTCACCCACTCCTGAAATCAAGACCATATGGTACATTGCAAATTTATAAACTTGTCTCTAGCAACACACATGTTTGGAATCTAATCGATTAAATAAGGATAATAATATAATTTATAATATGCTTAGAAAGAAAATTTAAAACATATTAATAATATTTTTAATATATAAGTAAGTTATTTAATAAATATGCAAGGTTTAATATTAAATATTTTTATAATATGTAATCGGTCAATTCCATGCAGAATTAGACCCACAAAATTAATTGTCAACTATTGTCAAATACATCTACATTTTCAATTAAAAAGATATATTAGATTAATTAATGATATAATTATGTGAACATCAAATTGCTATAATATGTAACGAAGGGATGGATGTGAGACATCAATGAACAAAAAAGATTAATAATATGCGTCACATTAGAATTATTCAGAAGTATGAACTGTTAGGTCTAGCAAAAATGGCAACATATTAAGAAAATACATAATATGTATTTGATACTATTTCTTCTACAGCACTTTAGCTCAAAAATGCAATTTTAAGATAAGTAACCTTTCTTAAAAGCTTAGATTATTATTAAAATGTAGCAATACATCCGAAGTAATTATTCTAGATTTAAACAGTAATCGAATGGTAATAAAAAAGAAGGGTCTTGTCTAATTTAAATACAATTACCGCAGGAATTTATATTTGGTAACGAGGTTATCTAAAACAAGTGTTCCTAATTTTACTGACGAAATTTTACGTTGATAACTATTGGCAATTAACAATTTTTGCACTAAAGTTAGATGATATAGTAGTCGTAAAACCACTTTCTAAGCAAATTACTCCACCTGACTCAAAATCTACGGTACTTGAAGAAGAAACAACTCCCGTAGAAGTAATATTTATGGATGCTTTGTACAATCCATTAGGTATAGGGTTATCAGGAATATTTAGAGCCGGTGTGCAAGAACTCCCACTGCAGTCTTCTGCTTGCAATACATAGTTTGGGAAAGTCCCAAAATAAGAGCAGTTACACGAACCCCATGAGACTATAAAAGGAGCTGTATTTTGCGCGATAGAACAATTAGGATCATTTTCAACATATGATTTCCCTACAAATGGAGGAGAAGCACTCCCCGAATTTTGCAAACAAGAGCCGCTTCCACTATATAAAACGGGCCCACATTGATTGTTGGCGTCTTGGAGTTGTATACTTGCGGGTATGGTTTGGAGACACAAATCACCCGATGCAGTATCATTGTAAAATGAATAGGAGGATCCTCCAATACCTAAGGCATACATTCTATCCGGACATTGAGCTTGAACAAAAAGTGCAATTGATATAAAAAATACGGTTGGGATTATGAGATTTAAAGCATTTGGTTTAAAATTCATCTCAGTGGTATTGGTTATAGATAAAAATACTAATTTTTTTTGTTAATTCAAAATATTTACAATCATATATTCTGTGTACTCCGCTATTATGCTAATAAACTCTCTTTAAATTTAATATTTTCAAAATCATTAACATTTTTTGTAACAATGTTATTAGGTATTTTCTTAGCGTTGACGGACCATATGAGAATCATGGAAAATCCAATTTAATCAGAAGTTCACTTTTTTTAGAGCTTAATGATTCTATAGCTTTCTGTGCTCAATTTATTCAATATTATGGACACAAAATAGACCCCGCTTTCGTAATTTGTCATAGATAATCTTTCATCATTGGTGATGGTTTTATTCAGTACAATATCTCCATTTATACCAGATATTTGGATTTGGTCTTTCCCTTCTAATTGAATAAACAGATCATCCTTGACTATAGTAGGATAAACACGAAGGTTATGCTGCAGCTTAGAATCCACAGATGATATATCTTCTTCGATTTGAAGTTTAAAAACTATATCACTCACCTTCTGATTTTCTAGCATTCCGCCTATGATATAGACTCCCGCATTATCCGCTCCTAAATTTCGAGCATCTGCAACACCACGATGATCCATCACCGCAGGGAATCTGTCTTGTGTAATTTTCCAACTTTGATTCTCAATATTATACATAGATGTTTTTCTACTCGGTGATACTCCCCCACTCTCATTGTAATCTATCCCATCAAAATTATATGTCAATTCTGAACCACCTAACCACATTGGATTTTCTTGATAGGAAATGACGCCCATGCGATAGCCAGTCGCTTCTGTACATTCTACACCGATCCATTCTATTTGTGTTGGGTCCGCTGGATTAATAGCCCCTTTTCGCAACCAATTTGTTGCTGAAAAACAATTATTAGTGCTACAAATATAGCTGGCACCTCCAGCATAATAGATTGTATCACCATGGATTATCCCCGACGCGCCAAATACTCTCCAATCTCTATTATTGGGGACTGAAGTACCTATCAACCATATGTCTTGTTGAGTATCGTAAATTTGTACATCAGTTACATTAGTTGTATTACTCCAGCCAGTGACAATATAGATGTATCGATCTTTGTAAACGGCTTGTACATGATCATCTATAGCTCTAGGAATTGGGACACCATCGTCAAGATAAATATTTTGAATGGGATCATACCTGTGAATTCTGCGTGAAGAAACCTCATTACAATTATTAGACACGGTATATCCCCCTACGATGTATACCAAGTCACCAACTTGTGATGCACCTATTCCTATTTTTCCAATTTGGGAATCCGGCAAGTCTTCAATTCTTTCCCAAGCTTCACCATTTGATAAATCATATCGGAAACTCCTATGGTGAGTAGCTCCGCATTCTTTCGTAGAATCTATGCCTGCAAAACTTAATAGAAATGCTTGGCCGTCAAGCTCATAAAAGCATACTGCATTATTCGTAACTGGCTCGGGCAAAGTACTATGTTTGGAGAATTGAATCTCTTGGGACATGACAATAACATTCATATAGGAAACCAGAAAAATTAGATGAGTATATTTCATACTTAATTTTGATCACAGACAAAGATAAGATTAAAGTTATTTATTCCTTTTATCAGCCTCAAATGAAAGCGATGCATCTTTTAATGGGTAGCCAAGTTATACTCCATAACCTGTAATAAAAAGAAAATCATATCAATATCCTTTCGCTTTGAAACATACTTGAAGGAATTAAGGAATAGAAACTATAAAGATACGAGTACCAAACCCGCAATCTCCTATACGTATACGGTAATTGTTGTTACTTATACTAAAAGGTCATAAGTAATCATAAATCTATAAATTGCCTAAAAACAATAATAGATTTTGAAAATACATTGGAAAATATCTGTATATATCTTGATTTACTGTGCTCCTTTTTCGACTTGCATAGGACAAACTATACAATCAATTACGGGAAATGTGATAAATGATCAAGGTGAACACCTAGTAGGTAATGTTGTCGCAATCCATCCAAGTGATTCTACTTTTATCACTGGGACAAGCTACTTTAATGAATCATTCAAGCTAGAGAAAATTACAGAAGGACAAGTACTGCTGCAGTTCACATCTATTCTATTTCCAGACACCATTATAGTGGTCAATTATATAGATAATCAAAACGTAGCTCTTGGTGATATTGTCATCAATAACACTGGCATTGAAATGGAAGAAGTTACAATCAAAGGAAAACTTTCGAGGATAATGCAGCTAGATAATGGAACCATTGAGGTTACGGTAGAAAACACCTCTCTAGAATCGAGTGGCACAATAGAAGAAGTATTAACTAGATCACCTGGAGTCATTATAAATGAAGATGGATATAGTGTAATCGGAAAAGAAACAACCATATTTTACGTCAATGGCAAAAGAGTCAATGAAGATCAGATAAATTTAATCCATCCATCAAACATTAAAAAAGTAGAGATCATAAGAAACCCTTCCGCAAAATATGATGCCGATGGAGGTGCTGTAATAAATATCAAAACATTATCTATAAATAGTTATGGATATCAAATAAAACTACAGCAAAATTTTAGTTATTCAAACTTCTTTGGCAGTAATACGAGGTCAAGCGCGAATTTCAATTATGCGAAAGAAGCCTTTCAGCTCAAAGGTAGTTATGCGATGTATAGAGGCGACTATAATTCAAACTTACATACAACCAGAGATCGCGATAGAGAAGAAATATATTTACAGACAGATCTCAATACAGAGTGGTATTGGCATTACAAACCGAGTTCAATCTACTCGCTTGGACTACAATATGATTTTGATCAAAATAATTATTTTTCAGTAGAATATTCAGGAATGTTTGAAAAAATAGAAAATGTGCAGATCAGCAACAATCTTATTTCAAATAGATCCTCAACAAACCAATATAACAGCAACATAGATGACCATCGTAAAAATACTCAGAATTCTGTCTCCACTAATTATTACAAATCTATTGATACTTTAGGTTCCTCCTTATTTGTTGGCATGCAATACTCCGATATTAAGTATGGTAGAGACAATGAAATTGTGGAAAAAAGTATACAAAATGACATATCTTCTTCAAGGTTGCTAGAATCATTTTACAATCAAAAAATAGAAGTTTCTTCTGCTCAAATTGATTACATTAAATTTCTAACTAGTGCCAACTCATTCGAACTAGGCGCAAAAATAAGTAATGTTTCTAATGATGTTTTTCAGGATTTTTTTACGTCCAACGATGGATTTAACTTTGTATTAGATTCAGATCTATCTAACCTATTCAATTATGAAGAACGTATTGGTGCTGCCTACATAATCTACAATTCTAAAATGTCAGATATCCTAAAATTGTCTATTGGCTTACGTAATGAATATACAAACTATACTGCAAGATTCTCTAATGATATAAATGCCAAATTAACAAATAGTTTTCTGAACTTATTTCCATCTTTATCTTTTCAATTGCGCCTTCCGAATAAAAATGCATTAAATATATCTTTTACCTCAAGTATTGGACGTCCACCCTATCAAGATTTAAGTCCAGTTACGATATACCAAGACCCATACACATCTATTAGAGGTAATCCGAACCTGATAGCACAAAAAACTTATAGTGTAAGTGCAAATACTACTATGTGGAACACAAATGTAGAGATCGGATATAATTACACAATGAACCCCTTAGATGCTGGCGCCTTAAGAGGTGATGATGAGTTTAGTTATATACTTCAAAATCTTAATTACGATTGTAAGCACAAGATTTACACAACAGTCTCCAGAACATTTAATTACAAATGGTTGACCTCTATCAATACAGTCAATGTAAGCTATATTAATATGCTAGAAAATGAATTAGATGTAGAGAGACTTACTGTAGTACCAAGTGTTTATTTACACACTAATAATATTATCAACATAAAAGATATTTGTAGGTTAGAAATTTTATTTTGGTATTCTGGCATAAAGAACAGCGGGATTTTCAGAGAACGAGAACGATCGAGTTTAAACTTGACGTTAGAAAAAAAGTTTTTACAAAATGACTTGACAATAAGACTTCAAGCAAATGATATATTCCATAATGCTGGTCCAGCTGGAAATTACAACATAGGAGAAACCGACATCTTTTATGAACGAGAATTTAGCACACAATTCTTTAGAATTTCTGCTTCGTATAATGTAGGTTCCTTGAAAAAAATATCCTACAAAAACAAATCAACTGGAAATAGTGAGTTAAATAGAGCGAATTAAAAGTGGCAATCCTTATATAATTAAGATGGTTTTAAAATTTGTCTGAACAAAATTTTTGGATTATTAAATAAATAGGATTCACAAAAAAAACTTATACGTTAGACAAGCTTTCTTTCTCACTTCAAAAACCCTTTCTTACGACTTTCTTTCTGATACGTACGTAGTTTGAAATAGAAATTAACTGAACCATGAGTCAAAAAATTAGTTTGATTTTCATAATTTTTATAAAATTTTCTAATTATTCTGTGGTAGAAAAATTATAAGTTTGAAAACATTATAATGTACCCTGACCAATTACTATTTTTAGCATTGCTGTGCCGCCATTAATTAGTCTAGCGCTTTTTAGTTTCGCCCAAAGGTTGAATGAAAAACCAAATGAAATCACCTATTATATCAAAATCTACTTAATTTGGACTCCGTGCTTTATTACCATATCCACATCTGAAAGCAAATTAATCCATCTCAAAACATCTCCTTTTACGGCAATAATATCAGCATACTTTCCTACGCTTATAGTTCCATATTCATCGTCTACACCCATCATTTTTGCTGGCCAATAAGTGGCAGATTTTATCGCATAATTTACATCAATACCAAATTCATTGACCCAAACATCAAGTTCATTCCAGGTAGATTGGCAATGGAATTTCATCGGGATTCCGCTATCCGTACCGATCAACAAAACGACGCCTGCATCCAACAGTTGCTTCACTTTTGTCTCTAAGGTAGGACGTCGACTAGGCGTTAATTGAAAATATGGCAGTTGTCCTGGATATCGAATCGAACTTTGAATATCATCAATGATGTCTTGAGGCAGTCCCATATGCCAGCAATCATTGTCTAATTTTTCAGGATTTGCTACCAACGATTCATAATTATATAAACCCTCCACAGTAGGCGTCCAATAGAGAGGGCCTAAATTCATTTGTGCCGTACGCTCTTTGATCATGGTCATAACATCCTCAGGATACTGAGGTGCAGAAGATAAGCCTGTATGCTCAAAATTATCTATGCCAGCAATCAATCCCCGCCTTATTTCTTCAGGTCTGTGTGAATGGGCAACCACTTTCAAATTGTGTTTATGCGCTTCTTCTACAACGGCTTTCGCTTCCTCAATAGTCATTTGATCCTGATCAATTAATTTAATACAATCCACTCCTGCATCTGCTAATTTTTTAACCTTCATTTTTGCATCCGTAACTCCATCTACTCCCCATCTAAATGCTTCGGTGCCAGGATATGGTTCTTTTTGGATAAATGGGCCAGACATGTACATGGTAGGCCCAATGATATCCCCGTTATTGATTCGGTCTCGAACATCTAGACTTTCCTTTAATGGCGCTCCTAAATCTCTCGCACTTGTGACTCCTGCATGCAACAGTTGCATGGCAGAGGCGGGCATAATGACATCCACAAGCTGATCTATGTAAGCTGTATCCCAATGTGCATAGTTACTATGACCTGCAATCATTAAATGTACATGCATATCCCAAAGACCAGGCAAAACATCCATGCCTTCAGTGGTTATAATTTCTGCTCCTTCAGGAATTTTCGTATTTCCTTGATGCCCAACTTCAATGATCTTATCATTTTCTATAATAATTACACTATTCGAAATGGGATGCCCTCCGAAACCATCGATCAATCGACCTCCAACCAATGCCTTTGTCTGACTAAAACTAAGATTTGAAATAAAAGCACATAAAATGACCAAGAAGTAGTTTTTCATAACATTCTTTTGGTATTAAGATAGCATTTTATTACGATTATACTAGAAGAGATTAAGTGAAAAAAAGATAGTTCAAATAATCGATTATTATTCTGAGAATAGAAAGAGATTTAGTGGTAAGTGCTTGTGATCTACCACAGTTAAAGGTAACTACAAAAATAAACTATAATTATCCTAACATTTAGGTATTATAATATTTTTGACATTGCAAAATAATTAAAGCCCTCTTTCCCTATTTGAAAATTATGAGTCCCTATATTGACAAAATCATTTCTCTCATAAAAACGAATGGCTTTTTTGTTTCCATCCCATACAGAAAGCCATATCTTTTCAAACCCCAGATTTTGTGCTTCATTCAACAACATGTTTTGCATTTGTGAACCTATCTTCATGGATAAAAAGTCATTAAGCACATAAATTTTCTGTAATTGACAAACATTCTTTGAATCAATAAAATCAGAGCTAGAGTATAATTTTAGTTTTGCATAACCCACGGGAAGATCATCTACAAATGCTATCCAAAATTTATTAGAAGAAATTCCTAAACTGTTTTGAATCTTTGAGACAGAAAACGTACGATTATAATATTCGAGTAAATTATTTTTATCTCTAAATAAATGACCAAAGGCTTCTCCAAAGGTAATTCTACCTAGTAAGGAGATAAATGTCGCATCATGTATAGTTGCCGTTTTTATTGATATCATTTAAATAAGATTATTTATAAAATCAAAGCGATATAAATTTAACATAAACTTAGATTCAGATCGAAATAATTTGTCAAACGGAAATGTACATATACTAAATTTAATCTAAATAATTAAGATGAAATATTTATTGATTTATCTTAAGAAAGAAGCCTATCAATAGAATAAGATTACAGATATAGTTTAGAATTACATTTAGCCTAAATTTACCTTTAACTTAAAATTAAATTTTGTACAACAAAAGGTAAGTTAAATTATTTAATTTATGGATATTGCTTTCCTAATTTGAACTCATGCAAACATCTAAATTACAAATCAAATTTCTAAATATTAGCTGCATAATTTTCATCATCACTTAAACAAGTTGTGTGAATGTATTCAAATTAGTTGATATAAGAACTGAAGCGAGTAAAGGAGGAAAAATTAATTTCGAAAAAGCAAAAGCCTTACCTTTTGAAATGGGTGAAGCTCATAACTTATGCATGGAAAAATATTGATGGATATCAGATTTTATTCGAAGATGAATTTTATGGGCCGCTTGGCAAGACCAGTAATCCATTCAAAAATAATCCAGCAAAATTAAGCCCGCAAGGAACATGATGTACGGTATATTGAAGTAAGCTATAGGTTGGCAAACACAAATGGACTAAATCCATCAAAATTTAAAATAAAAAGACAAAGCATCCAATTACTATCCTTTCCAGGAATCATAAATAACGAAAAAACAACTACTACCAAAGCGGCATTTTTTTTCTGCAATTTGCGGTTTTAGAAATTTTTCAGGCTACCCTACTGCCTCCAACACATTCAATAATTGATCGGCCTCTCCCCCGCTTGGATTTGCTTGTATACCCACGTATATATGACTATTAATCTCAAGCATGATTTCATTTTTATCTTCATTAGATAGAATTTTGGCAGTTTTTTTTTACGCATACTATATACTGATCGTAGATCTTCTGTGCTGTACCTGATTTGAATTCTAATCTTTTCATTTCCTGATTTTTTCAACGATACATTTAAATCATCCCAATAGGCATGCATCCCATTTAACGCTTCCATTCCATCCTGGGTTACATGGTAATATTTTCTAGGTATTCCAGACTCTTGTTCCACCCATTTAGAATCCACCAACTTTTCCTTTTTCAATCGGTTCAACAAAGGATATAAAGTACCTTCCGCAATTTCAATTTTAGAAAATTGTTTTATTTCTTCCATCAATTCATAGCCATAAAAATTCATTTTTAGCCAATACGGTAAGCACCATATAAGAAAGAACGTCTTTCTTTACCTGCGATGACCATTTGACTATAAATTCATCTATCATGAATCAAAAATATAACATCTTACATAGTAATGCAGAGTATATAGTGTTATTTCTTGCCGCTTTAAAATTCGTGTAGAAAATAGTTTCCTGTAAATAAGCAAGTAAGTATATAAATCTAAAAGATAGTTAGTTAGGTGATTAAGAGCTATCATAAGAGGTCCCAAATAACATCAATAATTAGTTTAATTCTTTCACTCCTTAATCATCTTCCTAGATACACTTAATCCATTTTCAAAACTAAAATTGATAAAATATACTCCGGAAGGAAGTGATTCCACTTTTATCTGAGATTGTTCTTCTAGATAATCAAAATTTTTCGTACTGATAGTGGCTCCTGAGATGTCAGTAATCGTGACCTTATAATCTTCAGATATTTCGTTTGCTATTATGAAGTATATGACTTCCTGAGTTGGATTTGGGAATACTTCGATTTTCAGATTATAAACCTGGACATCATCAATGCTAACCGTTGAGGAATTAATATCCCAAAGCACGGATTCTAAATTGATAATATGTTGATTGTCGATTCTCATCAAGGCAGTGGTGTCTACTGCTGTAAATTGCAATTGGTTTTGACCTACTAATAAATCATCCGGTGATATTGACACTGAGTCATCTTTTCCATTTATGAGTTCACCATTCAAAATCCACTCGACTTTTATTGTATTTGGAAAGGGTTCTACTAGCTCTACTTCGAAATTTACAGTAGTGTCAAGATCTATTGGACTGCTAAGTTCTGGTTCATAAGAATCAATAATCCGTATCAACCAGTCAATTCTTGCAACAGTACTTTCTTTACAAACAGGACAAAATGGGGACCCCAATCTTCTCATTTTACAATCTTGATGTGGTCTATACCATTCTGATGAATTACCACCACAACAATGTTGGTATATTCCGACTTCATCTGCACCTAACCAATTTTTCCATTTTACGAGTTCTGGATCTATCTGTTTTGTCATGTTAAACGATTCGTTAGAGAAGAAATCACCTGCATAATATTCATCGGCAAGAAATGAAAATGTATGCCCAATCTCGTGAATCGCAATTTCATTGGCGCTATCTTCTAAAGAAGTTAACGCGATTTGTCCTCCACTTCCTCCGTAATATGGGCTATTGACCAACATTAAAACAAGATCGTAGGCAGGGAAATTATTGGCTAAAACTGTGAAAATTGCCGAAGAATTTTTAGCTATAAGTAGGCGATGTATATCGAAATTATCAAATGAAGAACCGTAGAAATTATCTATGAAAGATATTGGATGGGCTGGTTCGTCTACATCCGTCGCATCACCTGGATGAGATGCTCCACTCTCATAAGAAGGAACTTCTATGGCATATACGTTAAAGTAATTTTTATACTCCCTGTAAGGTGATTCTCTAAATAAGGAATTACTCAAATTATTCGCATCAGAAACAAATTTGGGGAGTTCATCGATCTGGTAACCATCTCCTAGAATGACAAGATTAATTCTATTTTCACTTGGCCCTGACCAGACTAATGTATCCACCTTATAGTCTTGAGTAAAAGCCCATTGGCTAATAAACATCATAATTAAATATAGATAATTCTTCATAATTCTATTTCTGATAATTTTGTATTTGGTGCATCAATCTTCTGTAGTAAAATTGATTTTGTATGTGGATTGAGTTGCATTCTTATCGATAACTCCGTGCTCTCTAATTCTACTTTCTTTTTAGCCAAATTTCCATCGGAGTCTACATATTCAATGTCTTTTACAAGAGGATTATTGATATGAAAATGATCTACAATTCTTGAATTTTCATCCATTTGCAAACATATAATATCTTCATCATCTTTTTCAGCTCCTTTGAAATCGGTATTTTTTAATTTTCCTTCGGCAATTATTTTATTGATCAGTTCGGCCTTTATGTAGTTGTCAGAATCTGTAGTAATATTGTAATTCAAGAAAATAATTTTAGGAGTATTGTCTTTTAAAGAATCTTCTACAATCTCATCTCTAGGAATCTCTTTAATTTCACCTAAATTGTCCTCTATAGGTTTTTGCTTAAAAAGATAACAGCTAGTGAACATAAGTAATATAATAAAAAAAATTATTTTCATGACAATGGAATTCTTCAGTATTGTTTGGTCTAGTCAAAATAGAGTCAACCATATTGGTTTAAGATAAACGCAGGTATCAAACTCTTATTAGCAATTTTACAATAAACTTATCATTTATCAATATCCGAAGGTTACATGATGACAGATTATTGATTGTAAAATTGAAATATCTATATAGTCAGTGAATTATCAAAAAAAATGATTGTGAAGCATAATTTTAGAACCATTAATATAAAAAATCATAATTACTTTTTTTGCCACAGACTTTAAATATCCTCTGTCGCTAATATTGCCAATGACAATGTCATTTTATCAATGTGTTCATTTCGATAATAATGATCCAACCCAAGTTCAGAAACTACAATTCCATCCTTTGTTATTTCATCTGCGATTGGTGTCAAACCATCATTGGGACCAAACAATTTGATGGAATTATAGCGTTGTTTTATGTCTTTGCTAATTTGAGTTGCGAGTGGTGCACCTACTAAGTGAATAATTTTTAATTCTTTGGGAAATGCTAAAGTATTGTATTCCTCGCTCCTTCTAACATAACTCAAGTCATGGACTATATCAAAACTTTTTCCTTGTAACCAAAGCCTAAATTTCACATACCAACGATAATGTGCCTTTGAGTAGTTATCCGCCAAAGGACTCCCTCTCAAAATTCCACCAACACTAATCCATGATTTAATAGATTTTGAGTCATCACTCTTTAAAATCTTACCCAAAGCGATAGAAGTCTCTAAGCCTCCCTTGCTTGCACTTACTACGATGATTTTTTCGTGCTTTTCACAAACTGCTATAAGTTTCTCTGCAACAAGTTTTGCATTATCATCTACCAAATCCCATTCTCCTGTTTCGACAAGCTCGTGAGATATTCCATGCACGTTTAGTAAACTTATTTGCTTTGCAAAATCAGCTCCAGTTGAAGGGTCTTCCTTGTAGGCAAATCCCGGTATAAAAACAACATGGAATTTTTGAATTACTTCAAGTTGGATCGATTCTCCAGCTATTTGCTTATATAAGAGGCTTAAATATTTATCTTGGTATCTTTTATTTAGTTCAGATTGATAGGCTCTTTGGAGAAAATATAAAGTAGAAACATCTAGTGAATATCTTTCGCTTATTACCGATAGGGTTTTCGTATTTAATTCATACGATGCATACTTTGCAAAGAGCTCTGTGACAGAAATTTCAGTAGGGTTTGCTAACATGCTTTTTGCCAATTCAGAATCAACAGTAGTTCGGATCGGATATCCGAAAAGATGTCCATTGGCTGTAATTACTTTTTGAGGGAGACTAAAAAAACCAAACAAAATGACTACAAATTTTTGAAACTGTAAATATAATACCTTCATCATCCATTCTAGTGTTGGTGACTAAAGCGTATGTTCAGAAAACATATTATTAGTATTATTATTATTATTAAATAATTTTTTATTCAGTCCACCTGACTTTCAAAGATAACGGTTCTCTTTTAGAGGAAATTTGAATTTCTTTCTTTTTATAACCAAGATAGAAAAGACCCAAACATTGTTGTCCAACATCAAGAGCTACAAATTCAGAATAATTATCAATTACTGCTGCTGGGCTACTCCAATATCCCACTACATTTGCCGCCTCTAAGCTAAGCCAAAAATTTTGCACAGCCATGGAAAAGGCAGCTATTTCTTCCCATTCGGGTAAACCAGATTCTGGATTCCGTTGAAAAATCAAAGCTACTACATGACTAGATAGGGTTATTTTCTCTATCAGCTTCTTTTGTTTAAGTGGATTAAATTTGCCTTCAGGTGTGTACTTTTCTAACGCCTCACCAGCCCATATTCCCAATCGATTCTTTGCCGAGCCTTTCATCACATGAAATTTCCATGGCTCTGTTTTCTTATGATTTGGGGCCCACGTTGCATTTTCTAAAGCGGTATTAATAATATCATCTGCTACTGGAATGTTATTGAACATGTGCGGACCAATACTCCTTCTATTTTTTATGAGACTTGAAATATATTCTAATTTTGATTGCATGTATTTTCTATTAAGTCTTAAAGATAAGTATTCTATAAAACCTTGAAAGAAATGACTAAAACAACTAACGTGATCTTTTTTCGGGGATGGGCTTTGTGGGCCGATTTTTAGGGATCGATTTCTCTTGGATCGTCTTTCTGAAAAAACAATCAATTTTACTAACAGCTAAAAACGTATAACTAGCAATCAACAACTAGCAACTTGCAACAATCAAAAACTACCTCTTCTTCCTTCTCCGATTTTTTATAAACTCCCTCTTGGCATGCTTCTTTTTATCATGGAGTAATTTATCCACTAGATCTGAGCGCCCCATAGTATTCAATTTATCTCGAATTTTTTGATAATTTTCTCGCTTGTACCAAAAGAAAAAGATATGCTGATTTAGTTTTTGCTTCTTGGTAATGGCTGTATAAACTGGTTTAAGCGTATATGGATGTAGTCCAGTATAATAAATCACTGTTGCCACCGTCATAGGCGTAGGCGTAAAATCCTGTACTTGCTCTAATCGGAAACCCATGTCCTTCGTTTCTCCAGCTAAGTTTGCCATTTCTTCTTCAGTAGATCCAGGGTGACTGGATATAAAGTATGGAATCAGCGGCTGCTTTTTATTATGCTTTTTATTATAATAGTCAAACTTCTTTTTAAATTCATGAAAATGCTTGAAAGATGGTTTTCGCATAATACGTAGTGTCCCATCCGATGTATGCTCTGGCGCTACCTTGAGTCTACCACAAACATGATTACCAACTAATTGATCCATGTACTCATCAAGGCTACCATCATTATTTTTATTATAACTATCGACTAAAAGATCATATCTAATCCCGCTACTTACAAAAGCTTTTTTGACCTTCGGATTGGCATCTACTTTTTTATAAATCTCTGTCATCGGCTTATGACTCGTATCCAAATTACTGCAAATCACAGGATGGATGCAAGAAGGTGCCACACAACGATCACAAATGGATTGCACCTTACCTTTCATCTTGTACATATTTCCAGAAGGCCCTCCAAGATCACTTATATACCCTTTAAAGTCAGGCATATTTGTCACTTTCTCGACTTCCTTTAAAATAGATTCCTCGGAACGACTTGCCACAAATTTGCCCTGATGGGCAGATATGGTACAAAAGCTACAACCTCCAAAACATCCTCTATGCATATTGATAGAAAACTTAATCATTTCATAGGCAGGAACGGAACCTCTCTTGCTGTATTTTGGGTGCGGAAGGCGGGTATAAGGAAGGTCAAAAGAAGTATCAATTTCCACTTCTGACATCGGTGGATAAGGCGGATTAATTACAATTTTGTCATCAGCCACCTCTTGGATCAGTCGACGAGCTTTTACTTTATTAGATTCTTGCTCTATATGTTTAAAATTAGCGGCAAAAGCTTCCTTTTTCCTCAGACACCTTTCATGCGATGATAAGGTTAAATCTTCCCATTCAGGATGTGGCTCTAGCTCTTCTTTCCGTCCCATTAGATAAGCCGTTTGCTTCAAATCTCTAATGTCATGGAACGATTCTCCGGCCAACATTCTGCGGATTATTTGTCGTAAAGGCAGCTCTCCCATTCCATATACAAGCATGTCTGCCCCACTCGTACTTAGAATATTTGGAAATAACTTATCCTCCCAATAATCATAATGAGTCACTCTCCTCAAAGAAGCTTCAATCCCTCCCACTAAAACGGGCGTATCTGGGTATAATTCTTTCAGAATCTTGGTGTACACAGTTGCTGCATAATCAGGCCGAAAATTCGCATCTCCCCCTGGAGTATAAGCATCTGTAGAACGCCTCCTTTTATTGGCAGTATAATGATTCACCATAGAATCCATACAACCTGAGGTCACTCCAAAAAACAATTTTGGCTTCCCCATTTTCTTAAAATCCCGAAGATCGTCCTTCCAATTTGGTTGAGCCACGATGGCTACTCTTAGTCCCTCAGACTCCATTATCCGACCGATTACCGCAGTACCAAATGCGGGATGATCCACATACCCATCACCAGAGATAATGATTACATCTAATTCATCCCAGCCCCGATCTTGTACTTCTTTGTACGTTATCGGCAACCACTTTTTCCAATCCATTCCATCTGTCAATGACGCCATAATATAAAGGTAAGTATAAAATCAATGCCGAGTTGCTCCAAGTAGGCTAAATGCTTGACCTATTTAAGTCAGTTTGATACTCAAGGTGTGCAAATCCAAGAATTAGATGTCTATTATTCTGAAGAAGTCGCACCAGAAAGCAGAACCGAATTATGCAATGATAACATTGACAATGTGTATGATAGCTTGATACCTTACCAAGATGGCGATTGACCAACATAGGCTTGCGACCAAAATAACCCTTGTGTTTCTAAACCTCCAATACTGAATTTCTGAGCAATTCCATATGCAGTCTCAGATAATAACTATTGCAAAATAGAGGTTTCTTTATCAGGTATAATCGTACCATATGGATTTAGAATTGTTGGACATAGTCTACAAGTGATCTATAATAAAAATGAAATTATTCAGATATTTACCTACAAATGAAATTCGCTTTAATAATTCTTCTCATACTACTGCCAATTGAATAAATTAATCATCTTCTGAACGAAACAAAAAACTTCCGCTATCTGAAGTTTGTAAATTCAAACCCACATTAAAAATTTAATAAACTTAAAAAAACATTACCAAAGATATAAGATGCCAAATCATTATGAAATGTATTCCATAACATGCACTATCGCCGACTGGGTATATATACCTAATTATGGCTTTTCTTTTTCCAATGCCTTCCTAGTATTTAGAAATTAAATTATCGATCGTTAAAATATGGAACATAACTTTTTATTAGTAAATTACTCGGGTATAGACATAACTATAAGGTTTCGTTGTATTTTTACTAGAAACTTATGAAGATTCTTGGAATTTCGTGCTTTTACCATGATTCGGCAGCTGCTATCATCGAAGATGGAATCATCATTGCTGCTGCACAAGAAGAACGATTTACTCGGATCAAACAAGATCCGAGCTTTCCTCATAAGTCGATCGAATTTTGTCTAAAATATGGTGGCACTACGATAGACGAATTAGATGCGGTAGTATTTTACGATAAGCCATTGTTAAAGTTTGAAAGGCTATTAGAAACTTACTACAATTTTGCCCCTAAGGGCATTGCGTCCTTTGTGACGGCCATCCCAATTTGGCTCAAAGAAAAGCTATTTCTAAAAAAGTTGATTCGGGATGAATTAGGTGAAGTAGAGAAATATAATAAGAAGGAATTAAATCTACTCTTTACTGAACATCATCAATCGCATGCAGCTAGCGCCTATTATCCTTCAGGTTTTGAAGATTCAGTTATATTGACTGTTGATGGCGTAGGAGAGTGGGCTACCGCCTCAATTGGTATTGGCGAGGGAAACCAACTTCGAATATTAAAAGAAATACATTTTCCACATTCCATTGGATTACTTTATTCTTCCTTTACCTATTGGTTAGGGTTTAAAGTAAATTCTGGGGAATACAAATTGATGGGTCTAGCACCATACGGTAATCCTAAATCCACTGAAGTAGAAAAATTTATAGAGATCATTAGGACCAAACTGATAGACCTTAAAGAAGATGGCTCCATATGGTTAGACCAAGAATATTTTACTTATGCGACCGGATTAAGAATGGTGAATGAAAATAAATGGGGGAAGTTATTTGGCTTTGCAAGGAGAGAAATAGATTCAGAAATTGAACAAAAACATTGTGATCTCGCCCTAGCAATCCAAAGAGTGACGGAAGAAGCAATTCTAAAGATGGCTACGTATGCAAAGACGCTAACTGGTAAAACAAATTTGTGTCTAGCTGGTGGAGTTGCATTAAATTGTGTAGCGAATGGAAAGTTAGCTAAAAGCAAAATATTTGATGAAATTTTTATCCAGCCCGCTTCAGGAGATGCTGGGGGAGCATTAGGTGCTGCCTTAGCAGTTTATCATCAATATTTTGATCAAGAGCTTCTATTGAATTCAAGTCAAGATCATATGCAGGGTAGTTTACTTGGACCTCACTTCTCGGATATAGAGATTGAGTTAGTGGTCAAAAAGAAGAAAGCTAACTTTAAGAAATTACAAAATATTGAACTGCTGACTGATCGAGTATCAGATCTTATTCTTGAAGGAAAGGTTGTAGGTTGGTTTCAAGGAAGGATGGAGTATGGACCTCGGGCCTTGGGTAATCGAAGTATTTTGGGTGACCCTAGAAATCCAGAAATGCAAAAGAGAATTAATCTGAAGATTAAGTATCGAGAAAATTTCAGACCATTCGCTCCTTCCGTGATGAGGGAAGATGTAGCAGAGTATTTTGATTTTGATGAACCGTCTCCTTACATGTTGATGGTTTCTGAAATAAAAGATAAGTGCATGAATGATATCCCTCAAGACTATAATGATTATGGAATGAAAGACCGTCTGGCATTTGTGAAATCTGAATTTCCATCTGTTACTCACGTGGATTTTACGGCAAGGATTCAGACTGTAGATAAAGAAACCAATCCTAGATATTGGGCTTTATTGTACCAATTGAAGAAGAAAACAGGAGTGGGGATGGTCCTCAATACAAGTTTTAATGTGAGGGGAGAACCAATTGTTTGCTCGCCTGAAGATGCTTACCATTGCTTTATGAATACGGAAATGGACTATCTAGTCATTGGGGATTATATATTTGATAAATTAGATCAAACAAAGTCATAACTGCAATAAAAGAAAAGAAACGCATGGAGTTTTTAAAAGACATATGGGGGTTTATGAAAGAACGGAAGAAATTTTGGTTGCTGCCAATGATTGTCGTCTTATTGATATTAGGTATTCTATTAATTTTTGGAGGTAGTAGTCCATTGGCGCCATTTATATATACCTTATTTTAACGATGAATACTAGACAAAAAAGCATAGAAACATGTTTGGTACTAACGGTGGCCTTTGTCATTCTTTATTATTTTTTTCGAAATGAAAATCTACTTTGCATTGCCATTTTTTTTGGCTTAGTTGGTCTTTTATTCCCATGGCTTGCGGAGAAAATTTCTCTTATATGGCTAAAATTTTCTGAGACTTTAGGGGCTGTTATTTCAAAGATTTTATTGTCTTTTATATTTATTATTTTTTTAATACCAATATCAATATTGTATAAGATTGCTAAAAGGAATGACAATTTATTGAATCTCAAAAAGCATGATGCTAGTTATTGGGTGGCGGCAGCAAAGGAATTTCCAAAAGAAAATTTTAAGAAAATATGGTAATAATTGACTTCCTAATTATTACTTTTTTATGATTAGCATATATTGCATTTTTGAATATTGAATGTTGAATGTTGAATGTTCTATTTGAGATTGCTTTATTTCGTATAAACATTAATTTGGTACTTCTACTTCGAACTTTCCGACCTATTTTTTTCTGATTCATTAATGAGATTTGAGTAATTTTTCACATCGCTTATTGTCTCTTGGGTAGATGAATGGCTTCAAACTCATCGAGTCGATTGGGAGCTTCAGATTTCTAAATCAATTTGTAAAGAATATTTTTACGTAGATAGATTCTGCTAATTGTCTTCAATTATTTCTGTCAAAGTTAATTTGCTATACTTTTAGTTTGAACATTAATATTTGTAGTTGCCCTGAAGGGGCTTTATCATTCAAGTAATGGCAAAGCCATTGTATAATTATCACAACATTAAAAACCCTGATAGGGCGTAATCCAATTACTCTATTATTCCCCAAAATATGGCTATGGTTATTTTATTGTTTACGCCCTTTCAGGGCTACTTTATAATTTAATTTATCAAAGGGGCTACACCCCTTTCTATTTGAGTATGCCGTTTCTAGGCTATTTTATAAGAAGAATAACTCATCTATTAAATAATCTCTCAAATGGTCATCCATGTATACAATTTTAATATTTCGATAAAATTACTTTTTATTTAAATATTTATTTTCTTGTATACTACTGAAACTTGATCAAAGTCAAGATCCAAAATAGTAATTAGGATTAGAAAAAAAACCATTTTTGCAAAACCGTGCCTTATGTGCCTGATGAGCAAAATGAACATATAAAAAAAGAAGCCATAATTTATAATTAAATCGGTTATTTGAAAGTAATACCTCAACTGCTTGATGCATTATTTAAAGTTAAGTTACGCAAAAATACTCCGCATATATTGAATAATACTAAAATTTATCTTTGCAATTCCAATTCAGAAGAAACAATTCATTATGAATGAAAATTACAACTCACATTAAAGATTCAATCAATTACTCAGAAATCCCGTAATTTACCCACGAATTTAAACTAAACTCAAATGAATATTGATGATCTATGGATCGGGGATCTTGTAGAAATTCTATCCACCCAACTAAAAGGCACTTTTGAGGGGAAAAATCCAGATGGTAGAGCGAAAATAAAGGTCGGTAAGGACACGTGGTTAGCGGGTGCAAATGACCTTAGAATAGTAGATGAAGGTGAACTAGCGCAACCCATAGATTTAGAGTTAGAAGATGAAGACACTATTCAAAAGGCTAAAATAAAAGCGTTTATGATCCTACCCGATCAGCTGGACTTACACATAGAAAAACTAAATCCTGAGTTTGAACCCAATTACAACGAATCTACCCTGCAATATCAGTTTAAATCTTTTTTGCAATATTTTGAACAGGCGATCCAAGAAAGAAAATCCTCGATTACAGTCATTCATGGCATTGGAAAAGGAGTGCTTCAAAAAGAGATCCTAAGCTATGTTAAGTATCATGTAAAAGTTTTTAGCTATTCAGATAAGAATAATGGGGGAGCTATAGAGATCATATTTAATTATCGTTAAGAGGAAGAAAATTAGTCGGATTCTTGTAAAAGGTTACTTTTCAATGAAAGGATCACGTATATAGATAACTGCACATTAATAATTTATATCTTTACTGCATGCATCAAGACATCTACGAGACGCTTCAAAAAGTGTTTGGTTATTCTAGTTTTAGATTTCAACAAGAGGCCATTATAAATCACGTCTTAGAGAAAAAAGACGCCCTGGTAATTATGCCTACCGGTGGAGGAAAGTCTGTATGCTATCAAATTCCAGCACTCGTACAGGAAGGAGTTTGCATCGTAATTTCTCCCTTGATAGCTTTGATGAATGATCAGGTATCTGCATTAAAATTAATGGGCGTAAAAGCGGAGGCACTACATAGTAATATTAGTCACAATGATACAGATCAAATCTACAGAGATCTAGAAAGTGGCACAATCAAGTTGCTATATATTTCTCCTGAAAAATTACTTTCAGGAAACCTAATACACTACTTTTCTACATTGAAAATTTCCCTTTTTGCAGTCGACGAAGCACATTGTGTTTCAGTTTGGGGCAATGATTTTCGCCCAGAATACGTCGCGCTAAATATTTTAAAAGAAAAATTTCCCCAAATTCCTACACTAGCCTTGACTGCAACAGCAGATACAACGACGCAAGAAGACATCATAAAACAGCTGAAACTCAAGGATGCAAAAACCTATATTAGTAGTTTTGAACGAACCAATATTTCAGTCGAAGCGAGAGCCGGTCAAAAGAGAATAGAACAAATTTTACAATTATTGAGTCATCGTTCGGAAGAACCAGGGATCATCTATTGCCTAAGTAGGAAATCTACTGAAACTGTTGCAGAACGTCTAAAAAGCAATGGTATCAATGCGGCTTTTTATCACGCTAGACTAGAAGCGAAAGAACGTAGTGATATTCAGCTAAAATTCCAAAACGATGAAATTCAAGTGGTATGTGCAACTATTGCTTTTGGTATGGGGATCGACAAACCAAATATACGTTGGGTCATCCACTATAACATGCCTAAAAATCTAGAGGGCTACTATCAAGAAATAGGTCGTGCTGGAAGAGATGGAGAACCAGCGAAAGCAATCTTATTCTATAGTTGGGGAGACATACTAAATCTACGTAGATTTATTGACGAAGGCGATGCAACAACAGAATTCAAAAAAGTACAAACTGCCAAACTTGATCGAATGTGGCAATATGCTTCAGCTCAAAATTGTAGGACGAATTTTGTATTGACCTATTTCGGGGAATATAAATCTGACCCTTGCGGTCATTGTGATAATTGCAAGAATCCTCCTCAATACATCGATGGTCGAACATTAACCAAAATGGCTTTATCTGGCATTATAAGAGCCAATGAAAATATAGGCCTCACTTTGCTAATAGATCTGCTAAGAGGTTCTCAGAAAAAAGAAATAATCCAATTAGGGTTGGATAAACTTAAAACATTTGGTGTCGGAAGGATGGCTCCGACTGCTCATTGGGCCCATTATATTACTCAAATGATTAATCAAGGTTTTATCAAAATTGATTTTTCAGATTACTCTAAATTGAAAACTACACCGCTATCCAAAATGGTATTGTACGAAAATTGCGATGTCACCCTTACAGAATATAAAAAATATCAAACAAACAGTAAAGGTGAACCTAAAAAGGCCATCGATACCTCAAATTTAGATGTCGATCTACTTTCTAAATTAAAACAGTGGAGAAACTCAATGGCAAAGGAGAAAAATGTTCCTGCCTATATTATTGTGAATAACAAAGCACTGGAACAAATCGCCTCTTCACTCCCGACCAACGACTCCGAGTTATTGGGTATTGCAGGAATTGGAAAAGCCAAACTTGACCAATATGGAGAGTACATTCTAGAATTGATCGCAGATCATAAATAACATTAATCTTTTAGATTTAATCAACTAAACAATAAGTCTATTTAGTTTTCTTTAGTCTTGGAAATTATTTAAGACTATCCGTGATAAAATTTGTTATGAAATCAATCTTGTTTAGTAAATTGTACTTTATGAAGAATTCAGTAATCACAGTATTTATTCTCTTATTAATGCCAATATTTTGCTTTTCTCAAAAGCAGAATGGATTCTTTGATCTAGAATGGATTGATACTTCTGGACACATCCTTATGGAAGTCCCTGAAAATCGAATCGGCGAGTCATTTTTATACGCTCATAGTTTGACTACGGGCCTTGGATCCAATGATATTGGGCTAGATAGAGGTCAATTGGGAGGCCAATATGTAGTGAATTTTTATCGCTCCGGTAATAAATTATTACTCCAAGCACAAAACTTCAGTTATCGTGCCATCAGCGAAAATCAAGATGAGTCGAATGCTGTCAAAGAGGCTTTTGCACAATCTATTCTTTGGGGATTCGAAATAACTGAAAAAAAAGGCAAGGCATACGTTATAGATTTGACGGAGTTTCTTCTTCGAGATGCACACAATGTAATATCTCGTTTAAAAGAAAAAAAACAAGGTGAATATGCTGTTGACCAGACCAAAAGCGCATTATACCAAGAAGGGATATTGAATTTTCCAGAAAATACAGAATTAGAGGCTATAATAAGTTTCTCTGGCAAGCCAACTGGTGACTTCGTAAAAAATGTCGCTGTAATTCCCTCCTTACTGACCATAAGACAACACCACTCTTTCATACAATTACCGGATAGCAATTATACTCCAAGAGCATTTCATCCCGAATCGGGATATTTCTATACTCGGTATAGTGATTATGCCAAACCAATTGACGAAGATATAGTTGTACGTTCAATCTATAGACACAGATTGAAGAAAACGAATCCTAATGACATTTTAAGTGAGCCAGTCAAACCAATTATTTACTACTTAGATAGAGGTTGCCCAGAACCTATTAGTTCTGCCTTGTTAGAAGGAGCCGCCTGGTGGAATCAAGCTTTTGAAGCGGCTGGATATAAAGATGCATTTCAAGTAAAAAGGATGCCCAAGGATGCTCATCCAATGGATATTAGATATAATGTAATTCAATGGGTGCATCGGAGTACCAGGGGTTGGTCGTATGGGTCATCTATAAGTGATCCGCGTACCGGTGAAATTCTCAAAGGACATGTATCGCTAGGCTCATTAAGAGTTCGACAAGATTATATGATTGCTGAAGGAATCATTTCGAATTTTGATGAATCTTCAGACGATCCTCGTATGTTAGAAATGGCATTGGCAAGATTGCGGCAATTATCTGCTCACGAAGTGGGTCACACCATTGGTCTTGCCCATAATTTTGCAGCATCCTATAATGACCGGGCTTCTGTCATGGATTATCCTCATCCTTACGTAGAGATAAAAGATAATACCAAAGATTTTAACAATGCATATGCCGTTGGTATTGGAGAATGGGATAAACGTGCGGTCATCTATGGCTATAGCTCAGTCCCAAAAGACCAAAGTGAATCAGAATACTTAACATCACTAATCAAGCAAAACGAAAAAGATGGTTTACTTTTTATAACAGACCAAAACGCACGATCTGATGATTCTATGCATCCGCATGCACACCTTTGGGACAATGGTAATGATCCCATTGCAGAACTGAAAAGAATAAGCGATCTTAGAAAAGTAGTCTTACAAAACATTGGTCCTAATTCCTTAAAAGAAGGTACACCTCTATCTGAATTAGAAAAGATTCTAGTCCCTGCTTACTTGATGCATCGTTACCAAGTAAAAGCTGTCGCAAAAATAATCGGAGGAGTAAATTTTTCGTACGAACTAAAGTCATCTGAGCCGAGAAAGGATTTTAGTCCAATAGATAAGGCTAGGCAAGAACAAGCATTAAATGCAATCTTAGAAACATTGAATGCTTCATTTTTAGAAATGCCGGAAAATATTATTAGTAGTATTCCCCCACCTGCATATGGATACCCAAGAAATAGAGAAACTTTTCAGGGTCATACAGGAGCACAATTTGATTACCAAGGAGCAGCTGAAGCTTGCGCCAATCACAGTCTATCATTATTATTCAGTCCCGAGAGATTGGCTAGAATTGACTTAAATCAAAAGAATGGGATGAGCTTAAAAGACTACCTTAATAAACTCTCATCTCATGCTTTTCAATCTGGAAGTACAACAACAGATTTAATGTTAGAAAAGCTCGTCTTTATCCATCTCATGAAATTATCCAAGGATCATAGTATTTCGAAATCAGTGGCTGCATCCGCTTTCTTTGAATTGACTTCTCTCAAAGATGAATTGATATCGAGCAAAGCTACAGCAAGAATGGCTCATAACGCTTACTTACTTGATCTCTTCGAAGAATTTAAAAAATCACCAGATACTTTTGAACTACCAAACATTACAGAGATGCCTCCAGGGTCTCCGATTGGTTGTCATTGATATAAATTTCGGCTTTTACCTTTCTAAATTACTAGGACTCAAATTGTGTTCAGCCCGTATGATTCTCATTTTAAAGTAGGGATATTAAAAGATTGAGTAAGGATATGCCTAATCCTTCTTTTTTCAAGAGAGGGTCAGAAGCTTGACAAGTTTCTCGGGTGAGTTGAACATGATAGAATTAGCAATATAATATCCAAATGTAAATTATCGAATACCCCGTTATTGCACACAAACATTCATCTACAGTTTAAAAATATAGAAGTGCATCCCGTGACATGCCTCAACCCTCATTTTTCAAAAGAGGGTCAGAAAATTGAACAGTTTCTGGGGTGAGTTATACCTGACTTAGAACTGTTATACATTTTTCCCATTTCCCTTCCAATCAAATAGAGTAATAAATGCATTGATCAAATAGAAGATATATTTGACAACATTCGCTATATTTAATTGAAGTACATTTTTCCATAGTTGGACAATATTATACACAACCCAACTTAGCCATGTCTCCTCATACTTGTATGCATTGCAAATATTAGCACCTAGCGATAAACCAAAAATTAAGGAAACTAAGATCAAAAACTTTGAATCGGTTCTGCCGCCAAATAAGTATGCTCCAAGATAGACTAGTCCAAAAGCGACAAACATTCCTATACAAACATAGAAATAATACCAAATATCTCTTTTTCTAAGTTCTTTGTTAGTTGTCCATTTTTTTACGGCAAATAAAGTGATAAAGAAGGTCAAGGGATAGGTGATAATTGCTGAGGCATTTCCAAACAAAAAATCATTTGCGCCTGAATTGATAGTGGCAAATATATTAATCACGTTACCAATATTTTTTTGTTTGCCGACTAATCTTGTGGACATTAAACTCAACACTGCTCCGAAAGTAGATAGAATACCAAGTGGATAAGCCCCCTGAACTACCAACCCGAAAAGTTCTGACAATTCAACGCCGAACTGCAGCTCACCTTGATAAAAAATAGTACCTAAAAAATCGCGATAAATGCAAACACCAAGCACCAAAAGAGAACCAAATAAATCCAAGAAAGATGATCGGACAAGATGTCGTAACTTAGGATATTTTAGCTCATTCTTCAAAGAAATATTTTTAGCTTTTAAAGAAAATGATAATTGCTCCTATAATTGTTACTGCAATGATATAGTTTTTAAAGAATTCATTACTAAAATAACCAACAATTTTTATTCCTATTAAAAACCCCAAAACTACTAATGGATAAAAATATAGAATTTCTAGAAAAGCCTCCTTATCCAAGGTTTTCCAAACAAAAACATGGAATGGCAATTTAAAAATATTGAGAATGAAAAACATAAATGCAGTAGTTCCAATAAATTCATTTTTAGGAAATCGCATGGCCAAAAAATATAAATTAGAAAACGCTCCTGCTAAATTTCCAACCATTGTAGTAAAGCCTGCACCCAATCCTAAAAACCATGCAAAAGCCTTGTTTTGAGGTATATAATCTTTATTTAATCGATCAAAAAATATCATCATTGATCCGCTGAAAATAATGATGATAGCGAGGGTTCTCTTATAACCTTCCGAAGAAATGTGATGACCGTAATACACCCCTATGAGTACCCCGATCACCATAGTCGGCATGATACGAATCAAGTGCTTCCAAACAATAAAATTTCGATAATAATAGACAGCAAAACAGTCTGCAAAAATGAGCAAAGGAAGCAACATCCCAGTTGAATGACGTGCTTCATAGACTAAAGCGTATAGAGTGACAATAATAAAACCTAAACCCTTTAGTCCTGCTTTGGAGATACCCACAAGCAATGCAGCAAGACTTACGATTAAGATAGAGGAGGAGATATTTAGATGATTTAGATAAAAAAAGAAAAGGGACACTGAATGTATCCCTTTATCTTTGTGAGCAATAAAGCTCAATTTCTATAAATTATTATTTAGCAGCTTTTACATGCCCCCAATTTTCTCCTCTTTCGATTCGCTTTAATTGAGTGACACTGACGCCATATTTTTCGGCGATTTGATATCTCTTCTGCTTTCCTTTAGCCATCAATTTTTTGATCATAGCTACTTTCTTTTCTGTCAATTTTGGCTTACCACCTTTTCGATGATATACGTGACCAAGAGACTTCAATCTCTTTTTGATATACTCCTTGTGTTCATCCGGAGTAACCCAAACTAAATTGTTGAGTTTGTTGTCATCTCTTTTAAAATTCTTATGGATGATAAGAGTATGTTTTCTTGATGGCCGCTTCACAAATTGTGCTGCCATGTGCTTATGCACCCAAAGTCCGTAATTTTTTCCATCAGCTAATTTAATGCTAGCACGTAGATGCCCGTGTTGGTCAGACTTAAGGCTAAGAAGATATTCAGACTTTGTGCTCTTATCTACACTTTTCACTCGCCCTCTATCAGAGACTAAATACTTTTTGCTATTATGCGCTGATGGCAATTTTACAGGCTTCCAAACTTCATTTTTTAAATCCTTTACTTTCATTGTTGGATATTTAAAAATTTAAAATGTTTAAAATGTTTTTTTATAACAAAAGTCCTACAAATTTATTGTTTATTTTTTATATCGAGTGCAACATCAATAATCATATCTTCTTGACCGCCTACCATTTTACGTTTGCCGAGCTCTAAAAGTATCTCTCTTGTATCTAATCCATATTTCTCTGCAGCTCTTTCTGAATGCAATAAAAAGCTCGAATATACTCCTGCATACCCTAAAGATAAGGTTTCTCTGTCAACTCTCACAGGTCTTTTTTGTAATGGTCGAATTAAGTCATCCGCGGCATCCATAAGTTTAAACAAATCTGAGTTATGCTTTACCTTCATTTTGTTTAGTACCGCCACCAAAACTTCTAGTGGCGCATTACCCGCTCCCGCTCCCATTCCCGCTAGTGATCCATCTAACCTATTAGCCCCGTGTTCTAACGCGACCACCGTATTAGCTACCCCTAAAGATAAGTTATGGTGACAGTGAATACCTATTTCTGTTTCTGATTTTAATACATCTCGGAAAGCCTTGATTCTATCGACCACACCATTCATCAGTAAAGCGCCTGCGCTGTCTGTAACGTATACGCAATCAGCTCCTGCTTCTTCCATGATTTTAGCTTGCTGAGCTAGGTTTTTAGGTTCACTCATGTGAGCCATCATAAGGAAACCTCCAACATCCATGCCTATTTTCTTTGCTGCCTCAATGTGCTGTGGAGAAATATCTGCCTCAGTACAATGAGTTGCTATTCTTACTGAAGTAACTCCAAGGTCATATGCTCGATGTAAGTCTTCTATTGTTCCTATTCCTGGCAACAACAAAGTAGTCAGTTTTGCATGCTTTAATTGTTCCGCAATTCCTTCCAACCAATCCCAATCAGTACATGCTCCAAATCCATAATTGAAACTTCCACCAGCAAGACCATCTCCATGAGATATTTCTATTGCATCAACGCCTGCATCATCCAGTGCTAATGCAATTTGATGTATTTGCTCCTTGGAATATTGGTGACGGATGGCATGCATTCCGTCCCGCAAGGTCACATCTTGTATATACGTTTTATGTGGATTCATTCAAATATACTATTGATTTATCAAATACTTTTTAGTCAAACACTGAATTTATAGAATGTTGTTTAGCAATCCTTATAAATATAGTAATAGAATTTGTATTTAAAGTAGATAATCCCATTACTTTACTTCTAAGTTCATTCCGTTTGCATTGTAAATTATAGGTAACCTAAATTATAAATAGCTTCACACTTCTTACTAAATTAAAAAAACTTTGAATATAAACAATCACATTCAGAAATACTAAAATTTAAATGTAAACTCCATAGTCATAGAATCACAAATAATAATATACATTTTGGGATAATAAATTTGACTTAATCGATTCTGTAGTATTGGATTTTTGGTAAATACAGGCAATTGACAAACCGCTAAAATCGAAATAAAAAAAACCATCTATCGTATTTCTATTTAACAACTAACTTTTCTCCAGTGGATAAAGCTGCACTGGTCATAATATCTAGATTCCCGGCAAACTCTGGCAAATAATGTCCGGCTCCTTTGACTTTCAAAAATACTGAAGTTTTTAGACCATGGCGATGGCCAAGACCTTCTATAAATACGGGATCGCTTTCTGGGATTATATCAAATTGTACTTCCTGATGTAATTCATATCCTGGAACATAATTCTGTACATTCCTTACCATACCGTGGATACTATCATTTATATCGGACATATCTGTCATTTCACTCAAGGTAAATACGGTATCACGCATAACCAAAGGAGGTTCTGCAGGATTCAATACAATAATCGCTTTTCCTTTTTCTGCACCACCAACTTGCTCAATAGCATGGGCGGTCGTTTCTGTAAACTCATCAATATTAGCACGTGTTCCTGGACCTGCAGATTTACTAGAGATGGAAGCGATTATTTCTCCATAATGTACTTTTGCTACATTTGACACCGCAGCAATGATAGGAATCGTGGCCTGTCCTCCACAAGTCACCATATTTACATTTCGTTCTTCTAAATGTTGGCTAATATTTACGGGTGGGACTATGAAAGGCCCAATAGCTGCGGGTGTTAGATCTATGATTCTTTTATCTTGAAAGTCCTTTATTTGACCCCAATTATAATGATGAGCTTTTGCAGAGGTGGCATCAAATATAATTTTGATTTCTTGCCATACCGGCATTTTCATTAAACCATCTATGCCTTCGTGACTCGTAGTAACTCCCAATTTTTTAGCACGAGATAACCCATCAGAATTTGGATCTATTCCTATCATAGCTCCCATCTCTAGGTGTTGTGACAAGCGAATAATCTTGATCATCAAATCCGTACCAATATTACCAGATCCTATGATCGCTACTTTTACTTTCATGCTCATGTTATAATTATTTCGCTTCTAAAACATACTCTTAATCAAACCCCACAGTAACCGTTCCAAGCCCTTCAATCTCACCAAGTACCTGGTCTCCTTTCTGTACTTCTACAAATTTGCCCAAGGCCCCTGAAAGAATAATTTCTCCAGCTTTTAATGGCTTACCCACTACCTGCATTTTTTGTGCTAGCCAAAGGGTGGCATTTAGTGGCGAACCAAGGCAATCGGACCCTTTACCGGAGGATACAAGAGCATCATTTACATACAATCTCATTGGGCAATTAATAACATCAAATTGATCTAGTTTCTTCAATTGATGTCCCAGTACATAATGGCTTGCAGAAGCATTATCGGCAATCGTATCTGTAATTTTAATATTCCAGTTCTCTATCCTACTCCCTACAATTTCTACAGCAGGCAATGCATAATCAATAGCATTTATTATATCGGTCAACACGAGATTTTCTTGGATCAAGTCCGACTTCAGTACAAAAGCAACCTCCATTTCTACTTTAGGTTGCATCAGTTCTTGCATCGAAATGGTCAGACCGTTCAACACTTCCATGTCTTCAAATAGAACTCCATAATCAGGCTGATCTACTCCGAGTTGTTGCTGCACAGCGACTGAGGTTAATCCAATCTTCTTACCGACAATTCGATGGCCTTGTTCTAGTTTGAACTTCGTGTTTAAATCTTGTATTTGATAAGCAAAATCTAAATCTGTAATACCAATTTCATCTCTTAGTGGAGAAATGAGCATGTTTTTCTCTTGTGACTCTCTAAGCCTTTGAGCATATGTGTTTGGGTCCAAATCAGTTAGCATTAGATTTTTATATGTAGTTTAAATAAGTGTATATAATGATATTTGTTATTTAATTCCGCCAATTTCTTATCTTGTAAATGTACAAAATTCATCATAGACGTAGAATTTGCATTAATAATCCAAAATTTGTAAAGTATTAGACAAATTCTTAATATATTAATGTCTAAATTATATTCAAATGGAATTATTGTTGTCATACCTATAGTATAAACTATTACAAATGGAATTACCTATCGTTTTAATTGTAGATGATCGAGAATTTGATAGAATCCTATATAAAGAATTTATCGGAGATGATAATTATCAATTCTCAGAGCTAGACGATGGTGAAGGTATCATAGACCAACTTAAAAACGAGATACCTGACATCATTCTTCTTGATTGGCAAATGCCACGAGTAAATGGTCTCGAAACGCTGAAACTTATCAAGAAAAATAAGGCTTTTGATGAAATTCCTATCATCATCATAACAGGATTAAAGGATGAAGAAGTATTAGAAAAAGCATTTGATTATGGAGGAATCGATTTCTTAAATAAACCGGTCAGCAAAATTGAATTAAATTCAAGGGTCATGAATGCTTTGAAGCTTAGTGAAACTAAAAGAATTCTTATTCAGCAGAAAAGAGAATTACTTGAGCTGAATCAGATCATAAAAAATCAGAAATCAGAGCTTGAAAAGTCATTAGCATTAAAAAATCAACTTTTAGAAACTACAGAAGAAGAGTTTAAAAAAGGCATCCAATCTCAAAATAAAAAAGTTTTGACCATGGAGTTAGATGCGAATAAAATTGTAAATAATTTCAAAAGCATTAAAAACACCGTCGATGAATGTTATAGCACTTTAAAAACGGAGCTTCCTGAAAGTCCAGTTATCCGAAAATTAAAGCAAATTAGCCGAACCTTAGAAGGCATGACTGTATCCGATGATTCTTGGGATGAATTCAAAGAAGCATTTAAGACCATCGACAATGAGTTCTTCGATAAGCTCTCTAAAATGAATCCAAAGTTGACCACCTTAGACTTAAAACATTGTGCCTACATCAAAATGAATTTAGACAATTATGAAGTTTCTAAAATCTTAAATGTAGAGCTTAAAAGTCTTCAAATGACAAGGTATAGATTGAAGAAAAAGCTTAAATTAGAAGAAGGTAGAGCGCTTAGAGAATTTATATTGACTATATAGTTATAGCTTTTGAGCATTAACTTGCAACATAAGTTTATTTATAAATAATATTTATGACTCCAGAAGATAAGTTCTTTTAAGATTATAAATTTATATTATTCCTTACAAGAGTCTACGATGATTTACATGTTTAGCCAACAATTGACATCTCAATATGACCGCCTACATTAAATCTCTAATGAACCTTCATTATTATTTTGCTTAGCATTGATCTGCAGCCTAGCCTACTTTCTCAAACAGAAAATCAATCTTATCCAAGAAGTAATTTTATCAAAGTACATTTCCACTTTACTATAAACATTATAATGTAGTCCTAAATCATGGAAAACAAGCCTACTTTTCTACTTTTCTATTTAAACCACTTATTTTTAAACAAATCCAAGTCTTGATGCGAAAGATCATCAAGAATATTGGAGGAGAAACTTGAGGTAATGATTCATCCTTTTAAGTCAATGGATATTTGTCTCTTTCGTTTGCGGAATATTGTTAGTTGATATACTTAATGAGTCCAAAATTGAAGGATTTCAATTGGGATTTTGGTTTCTTCTTTTTTCCTGCAATCATCCTTGTACTTTTTTTTTAAAAAGATGAACATGAAAGGGGCCTTGTCAGGAATGATCATCGGAATTTTACTAATGACATTCTACATGTTAAAGTTTAAGTTTGGACTATTTGATGGAGGGTTTATTATATTTATTACCCTATCAAGTTTTCCTCAAGATCCACCAACACATATTCAAGAATTAGTCGAAGATATTCGAATCCCGCGAGGCGCATCCACAGCTACCGATCACTAACTTCTAAATGTCACCTGGAGGATTCCACAAAAATACTACGAGGCGCATCCACAGCCACAGAACACTAACCCATTCAAACACTCTAAATCTCATTTAATATGCGAATCTCATATTTAAATCTTAGTAAATTTTCAAAAAACTAAAATACACTCTAATCCACTAAACCTCCTTTAAAGATAGGTGTTTCACCGTTTTTTACATATTATTAGTTCCTCGTTCTGAGAACAATTTTCATTAAATTTAAAATTTTTTTTCTGTTTTGTCCCCCTTTCTAAAATCAGCTTCGTCATTGCCTTGATTATTAGATTAATAAGAACAAAATTGAAAAATAATGCTACCTAACATTCCAATTCTAATTGCCACTGCATTGATCCCAATGATACTTGGATATATTTGGTTTCATCCGAAAATGTTCGGAGGAGAAACATGGTATAATGTTGCCAAACTGACCGGCGAAGATCGATCTGAAGTCAGTACTGTAAAGCTCTTGTCTACGCTACTCTTTAATTTCTTTATCGCTTTTGGACTTTACAACCAATGCATACATTCTATGGGGGCCTTAGCCATGGTTGGCGCCGATCCAGAGTTACTTAGAACTGGAGTTGGTGCCGCCTTTATGGCTGAGTATGGACAAAATCATTTAAGCTTTGGGCATGGAGTAATTCATGCAATATTTCCCACGACGGCTTTTATAATTATTCCAGTATTGGCCTATGTGACCATCTTTGAGAAAAAGAATTTCAAATACTTCATGGTATATACCGGCTATTGGGCACTATCCTTAATGTTGATGGGAGGAATACTTTGTCAGTGGGGAACTACCCCAGTCTAAGAATTATTTTATATTATTGTTAATCATTAAAAATGTATTGAAATGAAAGATTTTATGTTGCTTTTTATTGGAGCAGATTATCAAGAACTTGGTTTATCACCAGAACAAATGCAAGAGCGTATGGGAAAGTGGTTTGCCTGGAACCAAAAAATGCAAGCAGCGGGTGTCGTCAAATCTGGAGAAGCTTTGCATCCGGGTGGAAAAAGAATTACCGGAGAAAACAGGACAGTTACAGATGGCCCGTTTGTAGAAAGCAAAGAACTCATAGGCGGGTACTATGTTGTCAAAGCAGAAGATTACGAAGGTGCAATGAAAATTGCCCAAGACTTTCCTGATTATGATTTAGGCGGTGGAGTAGAAATAAGAGAAGTGATTGTATTCGAACAGTAATGGAACAAAATAATATAGACCATCTATTCAGACATCAGTTTGGAAAGATGGTTTCCATTCTGACTCGTATCTTCGGATTAGAACATTTAGAGACCATAGAAGATGCAGTCCAAGACACCTTTATAACCGCTATAAAAGCTTGGCAATATAAGATACCTGACAACCCAGAAGCGTGGCTCACAGCAGCCGCCAAAAATAGAGTTATAGACCTATTCCGAAAAATCAAAGCTGAGGATGCCCGAGCAAGTAAGCTTTATTCCGGTGCGACGACTCTAGGCATATCCGAAATGTTCTCTAGATATGAAATTGAAGATAGTCAACTAAGGATGATTTTCACTGCTTGTCATCCCGATCTTAACCCCAAAGAGCAAATTGCATTTGCACTGAGGACCATCTCTGGTTTTAGTGCAAAAGAAATATCATCAGGTCTTTTATCCTCAGAAGAAACTATAAAGAAAAGACTACAAAGAGCAAGAAAAACCATTAAGCAAAATAACATTGCATTTGAAATTCCAACGGGACAACAGTTGATTATAAGAAGAGATCGAGTTCTTGAGGTTTTATATTTGATTTTTAATGAAGGCTTCCATTCTAATTTAAAAGATAAACTAGTAAGAAAGGAATTATGTGGTGAAGCTCTCCGCCTAATCAAATTATTTCTCAAAAAAAAACCACTAAGAGATCCAAAATCTTATGCACTGTTTGCTTTAATGTGCTTTCATTCTGCAAGATTAGAAAGTAAGATAAATGATAAAAATGAGATCATTGATATTAAAAATCAGAATAGAAAACTTTGGTATTTTCCTTTGATGATCTTAGGAAGTGAAGCAATGAATAAATCTCTTGAAAATAAAGCGGTCATATCAAGCTATCACCTCGAAGCCGCAATTGCCGCAGAGCACCTCAGAGCCCCAAATTACAAATCTACAAATTGGAACAGTATCTTGGAGTGGTACAAAAAACTTAATCATCTTCAACCTTCCATTTATACAAAACTCAATATTGCCATTGTCAATATTGAGTTGAATGAGCTAGATGCAGCACACGAGATGTTAGTTTTATTAAATGAAAATGACCTTGGAAAAAGAAGTTACTTATATTTTGGAACTTTAGCTGAATATTATTGGAAGAAGAAGGATACAGAGAATGCTTTAACAAATATAAATTTGGCTATTGCTAAAGTCAATAACACCTCTGAGCAACAATATTTAATAAAGAAGAGAGAAATTATTAGTTCGAACTCAAATACCACCTACTATAAATAGATGATTTAAGGACTCAGGCTGAACGTCCTTTTTAATATCAGTATTTGGGATTTATTTAGATCTTAGCGTCAATACTCACACCAACGATAATACCTTCTCTCCTGAGAAGCTTGTGCAGAGCCCAGTCGAGGTAAGGTGGGCTAAACGCAGGTTGGATCGGATGAGTCCTGATTGAACATAATTAATTAATAATTAAATGAAATTTATCGCTCTAAATTGCGATAATTTACAAATATATCGAGACCATGAAAGAAAGGTTGATATGCTGTAAGGTGTATTTTATATTTTGGAAAGGTGACAGTTTCGCAACCAAAAGCTATCAATTAATTTTATGAGATAAAAGAAATCCTCAATATCCAATGGCTTTTCTAAAAAAGCATTGGCATTAAGCTCATAACAATCCTTTATATCCTTATCCAGAGAGGAAGTACTTAGAACAATGATAGGTATCACCTTTAGCTTAGGATCGGACTTAAAGGCCTTAATTAGCTCTTTGCCGCTTATCTTAGGCAAATTAAGATCGGAAATAATGAGAGATGGATATTCTGAAGCAGAAGCATCTTTCAATTTTTCAAAATACTCCATTCCTTCTAATCCATCCTCTAAAACCGTAAGATTTACGTCTAAACTCTCTAGACTGATCGCTTCCTCGAATAATTTAATGTCACCCGCATTATCCTCTATCAGTAATATATTTTTCATTTCTAAATTCGTCATTATTGGGTAGTACTATATTCAATATTTATATACGTGTTTGTACAAGAATAAAAGTGCAAAAAGCGTGAAAATAATGATTTTTTTTATCTACAAATCATATACAACTATATTACATTCTCTAACAAGTTAAAGAGATTTGGATATTCCCGGACATTAAGATTAATATGGACTACAACGCGTTATTATAATACAGGTGATAAAATTCTATTTTTTTATCGTAAAATGAATCGTACTACCTTGGTCAATTGATGAATCAATCCAAATTCTACCTCCGTGTTTCCCTGCTATTTTTTTACAAATTGTAAGACCCAAACCATTACCAGAATATATTTCCCCGCTATGCAGTTTTGTAAAGATTTCAAAAATTTTATCCGAATTCTCTTTTGAAACTCCAATACCGTTATCTTCAATAGAAAATTGCCACATATCATCGAGTTCTTTGTAAGTAAGCTTGATAATCGGCTGCGTATCTGGTTTCCTAAATTTAATAGCATTAATTAGCAAATTCTGAAACATCTGAATCATCATAGATTGATCTGCTTTCACAATCGGTAATTCTACTATATCTAATTGAGCATTAGACTCTTGAATCTCTAAATTTAAATTTAATACTATCCGTTGCAGGATTGAATTCAAATCTAACAGGGTGGACTCCTTTTTAGCTGAATTTACTCTCGAAAAAGTCAATAAATCTTCAATAAGATCGAGCATATTCTCCGAACTTTGAATAACAATATCCAAAAAAGATTTACTCTTATTATCAAGTGCATCATAACTTCTATTCTTCAATAACTGGCTAAAGCTAGTAACTGAGCGTAATGGTGCCTTTAAATCGTGAGAGGCGATATAGGCAAAATTTTCAAGCTGCAAATTGGATTCAATATATTTTTCTAGCGTATCATTTTTCTCATTGAGATCTATAATTTGCTCTTCAATTATTCTCTGTTGTTTGACTTTTTCTGTTATATCGTGGTAATTTCTAATTAACAGAGTTTTATCGTTTACTTTAATTAACTGCTTTGATACAATTACGTTTATCGATTCTCCTCCAGCGTCTATAATACAGTCATGCCTTACCTTTCCATTTTGTAAAAGGATATCCATGTTCCGAACAAGATGCCCTTTATAGTTACCCGACAATGAACTTATTTCATTAATTTCTTTTGGCGAAATGTAAAGCTTCTCATGGCTATTAAGAAAATTAGTCATACGATCATTTCTCACAATTAATTTGCCTTCAAAATCACCTTTTATCCCTTCTAAATTTTGTAGCTCAATTATATCTATTCCATCAAATGAATTAGAAACAAGAGCATCATAAATAGCGAATTGCTCCTCTATTTCTTTATTTATTTTTTGCAATTCCCAGTTAGCTACAATCTCATGAGTAACATCATGAATAATAATAAATGCTTCTCCTTTTTTTCTATAGGTAGGTATGATATTTATTTTAGCCAATAATTCTTTGTGCCCTTTACCTAAGATGACACCGGTATAAGAAAAACTTTGCAGTTCAATGATTTTTCTTTTTTGTTCTTCCTGATTACTTCTCAAATTCATTTCAGGATATAGCTTAGAGGTACTTGGAATAAAATCACTCCATTTAAGTTCTTTTACTAGCCTTTTAGGTTTACCAAGAAGTTTACAACTGGCTCTATTGACATCAATAATTTGTTCTTTATTGAAATCATATACAATTATAGGATCAAACATGTTTTCATACATATTTGAATAATATATTTGAGTAGATTGCAATTCAGTTACGGCTTTATTTTTATCTGTTACATTATTGAATACAACGAAAAAAGAAAAGGATTCAATTTCATCCATATTAACGTTTAACTTAGCATAACCTTCAAGAAAAATTTCTTCATCCTTTTTTGAAAGAACAGATATTGAAAAATCGACGGTTTCCTTACCTTCAATAAGTTGATTCTTATACTTCGTTATTTGTGAATGGAATTCTGCCCCTCCATAGTTGTAAACTGAGCTATTTAGCAGTTCTTTTTTGGACCGCCCTAAAATTTTTGCTGCTTGTTTTGAGACGAAATTTATTTCTCCAATATTATTTATCTGAATGGTTCCGAATGGAGAATCTTCTATTATTTCTTTATATTTTTTCTCACTTTCTATTACAGCTCTTTCAGCTATTATCCTTTCAGTTACATCATTAAAAACATACAAAATAGCATAAGGTTTGTCGTTCTCATCACGAATCGCTTTGCCATAACCATCTAGCCAAATGTGCCTACCATCTTTTCTCGTAGACTCTAAAACTACGTTATGAGATTCCCTACTTTGCCCAAGCTTCTTTATAAAACCCTTGATCTTTTGATGATCTCTTGGTACGATTAAATCGAAAATAGATTTACCTATGCGCTCCTCTGGTTTGAAACCATGGATTTCAGCATTTCTATCCGAGACATGAAGGTTTTCTCCTGTAAAAGAAATCATGGCCATCCCCGTAGGAGAAGTCTCAACTAAGAGTCTATACTTCTCTTCACTAGCCTTCAACTCTAATTCTTTTCTTTTTACCTCTGTAACATCTCTAGACACTTCTAAACAAGCGATAATTTCTCCTTCTTCATTTTTTACAGGTGCATATGTATTGTCTACAAATCTCTCTACATCATCAATCTCCTGTAAATTTTGAAAATCAAAGGATTCTCCATTAAAAGATCTTTGAAAAAATTCTTTATTCCATCTTTTCAGTAGTTTAGTAGGAACTACATCTGATAAATTTGTTCCCACATCAATTTTAGCATTTAACAAAGAACTAAATGTTTTTAGAGCACTATTGTTAGCGACAATCAAAGTTAGATCTTTATCTACAGCATAAATTTCATCTGGTGAAGCATCTAGGACAGCTTGCAATGTTGCTTTACTGTGCTCCAATTCTTTGGCATTTTTATGTAGATGAGTAATGTCACGAATGGAAAATAAATACCCTAAATGATCACCTGTTTCATCTTTGATTTGATGTACATAAGTTTCATTAATACTTTCTTTTTCATCGGTTTCATCTTTGATTTCAATATGTACAAAACTTTTATTCTTTAGGGGCTGTATAAAACGCGTGTACCATTCACTGAAATTTTTCTTACTCAATTTATCCTTAATGTTATCTCCTTCATTAAGTTTGACTCTCATTATCTTTTCGTATTCATTTTTACCACTTTCATTTATAGAAATAATGTTGTAATCAGAATCTAAAGCTAAGATCGACTTTGCTGAAGTATTGAGAATCAGTTCAAGCATTGCATTTTTACTACGGAGATCTAATTCGATTACTTTTTGTTCAGTAATCTGTTTTGCCATGCTCAAGATTCCGATAACTTTATTGGCTGGTCCAATAATCGGAGCGAAGGTTATAATTGCATACGCCTTTCTTGCCCTATTATCTGGAGACTCGTAATCAAAACTAATGGTTTCACCTTTCAGACACCGATCAAAAATAGCTAAATATTTTTCTTTTCTATCCTTTGGCATAAAATCGAAAACTTTCAAGCCTACCTCCAACTCTATATCAAATGAATCCCTGAAAGCAATTTTTGATCCTTCATTAAATAAGGCTAATTTCTTATGAGTATCATATAACATGATATTGCTAGGAGAATAATGCATTAGTACATTGAACATTCCTGTCGTGCTCGATAGATCAACCATTGTATCCTCTTTTTCTGAATTATCTACCAACACCATATGGTAGAAATGTTCATCAGAAAGCTTTTCGTGTACATATTTAATTTTTGCAAAGACCGGTTTTAATCTACCGTTTTTTGCGACAATAATTACATCCAAATCTAAGCTTGCATTAGAAGATGATAGCTTTTGTAGTTTCTTTTTTGTATTCTCTGCACTTTTTTTTTCTAGAAAAATATATGGATTCTTACCTATTATTTCATTTTCCCTATATCCAAATAATTCCAACGCAGTAGAATTCATATAAATAACCTTATCATTTCTAATCGTTATTAACCCAGATAAGGATAGATCAACTAGCTGGTTTAGTCTTCTTTTTTCTAAATTTAAATCTGATACTTTCGCTAGACTTGAATATTTCGCGTCAAGAATTTCAAACAGAAAGAATAGTCTTTCTAATTGGTCTTGGTTACACTGATGATGGGTACCTAAAAGGAGTAAACCTTCAGATCCTGCACTAAAAATATATAACTCTAAATTAGTCCCATATTGGCCTGCTAATTTGGCATTTAATTTTGAAGTATGGTCGATTGGAGTATATGGTCTATCTTTCAAATATTTGAAAAG
>Ga0209828_1000385_pt1 | contig 42806 bp, 25 predicted proteins | sample MaitaG_FD_187429 | JGI IMG/M metagenome (GOLD analysis project Ga0209828, IMG submission 187429) | Marine algal microbial communities from Maine, USA - Maine_Asex2 metaG (SPAdes) (version 2) | ecosystem: Host-associated > Algae > Red algae > Unclassified | place: Maine, USA | collected 2015-01-05
ATTTAAGTTATCAATAGATCAAACTAGGGTGGTGAAAATTAAATAATGATATCAAGAAATACGTATGCATAGATCTACATTTTTAAAGCATATAAAAAATTTAGATGAGCAGGATTTAAGGGAAGAATTAACTTTGTTATTTGACAAGGTTGAAGCTGTGAAAATTTATTATAAAATGGATTTAGGGTCGGACTCTGATCGAGCAAAGATTTATAAAAAGATAAAAAAAGAAATAGCCACAAAATATACAACAAAGAGTTATCGAAAACCACGTAGACCAAGAATTCAAAAAGTAAATTTAATTTTAGGGAAGATTAAGAAAGACTCAATATTTTCACACGAAATTATAGATGTTTACTTATTTACAGTGGAAACCGCTGTGCATTTTATGATTGAGTATGACTTTTATTCTGAAGTTCTGGAAAATAATATTGTAAATACATTTACCAAAGTACATTTTTTAATTAAGGACAGTAGAATGGAAAAGGAATTCGATGAGCGTTATCAAAAAATTTTAGTTCAATGTAAGCCGTACTATCGAATCAAAAAACGAATACAAAATAATCTTTTAAACGGATAACCCAATTTGAGTATTAGGAGATATGAGATTCTTTATATGCTGAGCATGTTGATTATTAGGTTCTATTATTGTGTTACTACCAATTTTAATGGTCTCGATATAGTTTTAAATCCTCGCTCTTTAGAGCGATAAATTTCGTCTAAATACTACATTATATTCAATCAAAACTCATCCGGCCAGATCTGCGTTTGGCCCACTTTTCTTCGACTGGGCTCGGCATAAGGCTCTCAGGGGAGAGGGTATTACCGACAATTACCCTAATTTTCAAGAGAGTGTCGTAAGTTCAGAGATTTTTCGAGGTGAGTATTGACACTAAGAATAAAATAAATCGTAATACTGATATTTAAAAGGACTTTCATTCTAAAACCTTGACCCTTAAGCCACTTACTTTTAGTAGGTGGTATTTTGAGTTTTATGAATAACCTTGAGCTAAAATTGTTATCGTAGGTCTCTCCTGTAGGTAGAGATTAAGAGATTAAACATGTTTATTGAGGCAATTCTACCTGAATAAGTTTTATTAAAACAATATCATTATTTTGAAACTTTAGTTCGCAATGTAGAGCATATTTGATTGGGAACTTATTCGATTTTCTCAAGGAATTAATAATCAGCAATCGCACTGAAAAGGTGGATTATATTTTACATCGTTAATAAAAAATCATTATTTCTGCTAAGTTATTTATGAAATCAACTTCTCAACTTACTTACATATTTCGTCTGTATTGTCCTCCCACTTCGTATAGTGCATTTGTAATTTGACCTAATGAAGCATATTTTGAACAGTCCATAAGCTTGTCAAAAAGGTTTTCATTCTCGATGGCTGCTTTTTGTAAGTCTTTTAGTTTATTTTCTATTATTGATTTATGACTCTCTTTCAGGTTGTTCAAAGTATTTATTTGATCTAGCTTTTCTTCTTTAGTAGCTCTTATTACTTCTTTTGGAAGTATCGTTGGTGATCCATCTTTACTTAAGAAAGTATTTACCCCTATTATAGGATATTCCCCGGAATGCTTAAGAGTTTCGTAATAGAGACTTTCTTCCTGAATCTTACCTCTCTGGTACATTGTTTCCATAGCTCCTAACACACCGCCTCTATCAGTTATTCTGTCAAATTCATTATAGACTGCCTCCTCGACTAAGTCAGTTAACTCCTCTATAATAAAAGAACCTTGAAGAGGATTTTCATTTTTTGCTAATCCGAGCTCATGATTTATAATTAGTTGGATAGCCATTGCTCTTCTTACACTTTCCTCAGTAGGTGTTGTAATGGCCTCATCGTAAGCATTTGTATGTAATGAATTACAATTGTCATAGATCGCATACAAAGCCTGTAGTGTCGTTCTAATATCGTTGAATGAGATTTCTTGAGCATGTAAGGATCTACCTGAAGTCTGTATATGATATTTTAATTTTTGTGATCTATCATTCGCACTATATTTATATTTCATGGCCTTAGACCATATCTTTCTGGCGACTCTTCCGATAACTGCATATTCGGGATCAATTCCATTAGAAAAGAAAAAGGATAAGTTAGGAGCAAATTTATTTATATCCATACCTCTAGATAAATAGTACTCTACAAAAGTAAATCCATTGGCTAAGGTGAAAGCTAATTGAGAAATAGGATTGGCTCCGGCTTCAGCTATATGGTAACCTGAAATAGAAACAGAATAAAAGTTTCTAATATTATGATCGATAAAATATTCTTGCATGTCACCCATCAATTTGAGTGAAAACTCTGTAGAGAAAATGCAGGTATTTTGTGCTTGATCTTCTTTTAAGATATCTGCTTGTACAGTGCCTCTAACAGAAGAAAGTGCTTTTTCTTTTTGTTCATTGTATATGGATGCTGGCAGAACTTCATCTCCCGTAATGCCTAGTAACAGCGTTCCTAATCCATCATTTCCTTTAGGTAATTCGCCGATGTAGGCAGGACGTTTGAGACCCTTATCTTCGTATTTGGATTGTAATAAAGAGTCTACTTTTGAGACAAGTTTATGCTCTCGAATATATTTTTCGCATTGCTGATCTACCGCTGCATTCATAAAAAATGCACAAATGGTAGCGGCAGGACCATTGATCGTCATAGACACTGAGGTAGATGGATCACACAAATCAAAGCCTGAGTATAATTTCTTTGCATCATCTAAGCAACAAATACTTACCCCAGAGTTTCCTATTTTACCATAGATATCTGGTCTATGATCAGGATCTTCTCCATATAACGTGACTGAATCAAAAGCAGTTGATAGCCTTTTAGCTGGTAAATCTAAGGAGACATAGTGAAACCTTTTATTCGTTCTTTCAGGCCCTCCTTCTCCGGCAAACATTCTAGTTGGATCTTCTCCTTTCCGCTTAAATGGGTATACTCCTGCTGTAAATGGAAATTCGCCAGGTACATTCTCTTGCATGCTCCAGGATAAAACATCACCCCAATCATTGTAAGTGGGCAAACAAACCTTAGGGATATATGTGCCTGATAGCGATTTGGAATGCGTTTTTATTTCTATGACCTTATCTCTGACTTGAAATTCAAAAATTCTATTTTTATAATTTTGCTTTTTCTCTTCCCAGGTTTGAATAATTTCTAATGCATTTGGATCTAGGTGTTGTATATATTGATCATATTCTGATTGCAAGCTATTTTTTATACTGTCATCAGAAGTTAATTGGATAACTTTGTGAAGGGCATATAATTTAGAAGCAATTTCAGATTGATCCTTTGCCATCTGATCAAAGCGTTTGTTGTTTTCTACAATTTCGGAAAGATATCTAACTCTTTTAGGAGGTATGATATAGATCTTTTCACTTTCACCGAACGGAATATTGAGTGTAGATTCTAACGATGAATCAGTCTTAGAATTTATTTTTTCTATTAATTTTTTATAAAGTTGATTGGTGCCGGGATCATTAAATTGTGAGGCAATCGTTCCAAAAACAGGAATTTCATTTTCAGCAATCTCCCAAAGATTGTGATTTCTTCGAAATTGTTTTTTTACATCTCTAAGGGCATCTAAAGCTCCTTTTTTATCAAATTTATTAAGAGCAATCACATCTGCGAAATCAAGCATGTCAATTTTTTCTAACTGAGTTGCAGCCCCATATTCTGGAGTCATTACATACATGCTTACGTCTGAATGATCTACAATTTCTGTATCAGATTGCCCAATTCCAGAGGTTTCCAAAATAATCAAATCAAAGCCAGAAACTTTTAGTATATCTACCGTTATTTTTACATGTTTCGAAAGCGCAAGGTTAGATTGTCTTGTTGCAAGTGATCGCATATATATGTTGGGGCTATTGATAGAATTCATTCTGATTCTATCTCCTAATAACGCTCCACCAGTTTTTCGTTTAGATGGATCGACAGAAATTATAGCTAATTTTTTTTCGGGAAAATCAAATATAAATCGTCGAACTAATTCATCAACCATGGAGGATTTACCAGCACCACCGGTACCTGTTATACCTAAAATTGGAATTGTTGATTGTTCTGATTTTTTTTCTAGAGAATTGAAAAATTTTTCGTGATTTTGGAAATAGTTTTCAGCTGAAGTAATGGTTCTAGCAATCTGTGTAGTTTTTTGAAGGGAGAGATTATCCAAAGATAATTCATCTTTTTCACCCAATGAGTAATCACTCTTTTGGAGTACATCATTGATCATTCCTTGGAGACCCATTTCTCTTCCATCATCTGGAGAATAGATTTTTTCGATGCCATAACTTTCAAGATCTTCGATTTCACTTGGAAGTATGGTTCCTCCACCTCCTCCAAAAATTTTTATATGACTACTGTTGTGTTCTTTTAATAGGTCATACATGTATTTGAAATATTCGTTATGGCCGCCTTGGTAAGATGTGATGGCTATGGCTTGGGCATCCTCTTGGATGGCTGTATTTACAATTTCCTGTGCCGATCGATTGTGTCCAAGATGTACGATTTCGGCTCCACTTCTTTGCATTATTCTTCTCATTATGTTGATAGCCGCATCATGGCCATCAAATAGGGAAGCCGCAGTAACAATCCTAACTTTATTAGTTGGTTGATAAATTTTAATCTCTTGCATCCAATATTATTATGAGACAAAGTTAAAATTTATAGACTAGAATAGATAGTTTAACACAGAAAGCTTGAGTATTGGTAAAAATTATAACGACGGGATAAATAGTGTCCTTGTACTAAAAAAAATAGTCTAGTAGAGCGGTAATTTCTTTTCGTGCTTTTTCTAATCTCTTTTCTAGAAGGCGAAAGAATTTTTCTCGATTTTGAGTGCCCTCTTTACTTATTATCCGAGAGTGGGCTAATACATTATCTACCCAAACACCTGCTTTTTCGCATATTTTTTGATCTGTGGAATAGATGAAATTTGGACTATCAAGCATACTATAAATGATTTGCATCTTTGGTGTTTTTGCATAGATCAAGTTTACATTATCAATAATTTGATTTTCGTAGATGGTAATTTCTTTAACTTCTTCAGACCGGGTATTTATACCTTTCTTGACACCGTCTACTGCACAAGATTTTAAATATTCAAATAATGTATCCAGTTCATCTAGTATGACTAATATATCCTCTTTATTTCTTATCATCATACTATTGATTACAAATTTTAATTGCTCGATTAGAGAATCAAAGATTCTAGAACTCCACACCTCTATACCAGAATATTCGAGGTAACAATCCAGCATTTCCGTTCTGATTTGTTCAAATTCAGCTGTATTTTCATTATATAAATCAATAGAAAACCCAGCAGGTGAATCAATTTGTGTTTGCCAATTTGTCAAATCCCAGATGTACAATTTTAAAGTGAGGATCTTGGGACATTGTAATAAGTGAAATAAGGGTATATCATTAGATAGATACATGAAATCCACTTCTTTGGATTCTCTTAAAAATTTGAGATGTTTCAATATATTTTTCAAATATTGAAGGGGATGCTGAGGCATACTTCTAAGACCGTCAGATTGAAAACTTATGGCGTAAGGTGTTTCAATTATTTCAGTTACAGGTACCTCACATTCTTTGATGAGATATTCTAATTCGGTCAAGCTAAGGCTAATTTCTCCACTTATTTTTTTATAAGCGCTACTTTTACTAATCTTTAGTTTTTTTTGTAGAAAAGCTGATAAAGTTTGTCCTATTAGCCTATTTTCTAGATAGGCAAAGAGATTCTCTTGAATTTGTGATTTCTTTACTTCCATTTAGGTTTAGTTGGTTTTAAAAAAGATAAAGAAAATTTATAAAGAAGCTATATTTTATAGGATTATGAGACTTTTGATGGTAACAATTGGGTATAAATTCTCTTGTTTTAATAAAAATCAATCTAGAAAATATATCAATTGTAATATAAAGATACTTTTTCGAAAGAAAAAGTAGATGTGCTAATATATAACTATAGAGTTGAAGCCGACACTTGATATATTTTGTAATGTGTTCATAAAAAAAGAGCTATCCATCAATGAATAGCTCTTAATATTTTTATTAAGATTTATTTTATCTTGCAACAGCAGTTGCTCTTTTTTCTCTAATTACAGTCACTTTTACTTGGCCAGGATACTGCATTTCATCTTGGATTTTTTGAGAAATCATGAAAGCTAAGTCATCGGTAAAGCTGTCACTAACTTTATCGCTTTCTACGATTACTCTCAACTCCCTACCCGCCTGAATAGCATAAGCTTTTTGGACACCTTCGTAAGACATAGCAAGGTCTTCCAATTCTCCAATTCTCTTAAGATAACTTTCCAAAATTTCTCTACGAGCGCCTGGTCTTGCGCCAGAAATAGCATCACATGCTTGCACGATTGGAGAAATAATGTTATTCATTTCTAACTCATCGTGGTGGGCACCTACGGCATTGAGAATAACTGGATGTTCCTTATTTTTTTCACACATTTGCATTCCTAGCAAAGCGTGGGATAATTCTGACTCTTCGTCTGCAACCTTACCTATATCGTGAAGCAAACCTGCTCTTTTAGCCATTTTTACTTGCTTCGATGTAAGCCCTAATTCTGCACCCATAACAGCACATAAGTTAGCCGTTTCTATAGAGTGCTTCAATAAATTTTGTCCATAACTAGAACGGAATCTCATTCTACCTACCATTCTTACCATATAGGAGTTAAAACCATGAATATCTAAATCTATCACCGTTCTTTCTCCTATTTCTTTGATTTGATCTTCTAGTTGTGTCCTTACTTTTTCTACTGTTTCTTCAATTTTTGCAGGGTGGATTCTTCCATCTGCTACTAATCTTTTTAGCGATAATCTACAAGTCTCACGACGGATAGGATCAAAGCTAGAAATGATAATAGCTTCCGGCGTATCATCTACTATGATCTCAGCACCTGTCGCAGCTTCTAATGCCCTAATATTTCTTCCTTCTCGACCAATTATCTGCCCTTTAATGTCATCGGATGGAAGGTTGAAGACAGAAACTGTGTTTTCTATGGTGTATTCAGCGGCCATTCTTTGTATAGTCTGAATAATAATCTTTTTAGCTTCTTTACTCGCCTTTTCTTTGGCTTCATTGACGGCTTCTTTTTCTATGGCTAAAGCCTCATTTTGTGCCTTTGCTTTGACCGCATCCAAAAGCTGCTCTTTTGCTTCTGCTTCTGACAGTTTAGATAGTTTTTCTAAGGAAGCGATTCTTTCTTCATTAGCTTGTTCTAGGTCTTGCTTCTTTTTAGCTACAATCTGTAATTGTTTTTCAAGATTTTTCTTGATGGCATCCACCTCTGTAGCTCTGCTATCAATGGTTTCAGCTTCAGAAGCAAGTGTTTTTTGTTTTTGTGTTAAATCTTTTTCTAAGCTCTTAAGACTCATTTCTTTGTCTTTCATTTCAAGCTTAAATTCAGATTTGTACTTTTCGTAGTCTGTTTTAAGTTTAGAATATTTATCCTTGGCTTCAGATATCTTCTTTTGTTTTACTTTTTCGTTTTTAGTTTCAGCTTCACCGATAATTTTATCAGCTCTTATTTGTGCCTCTGAAACTTTCTTTTCTGCTGTTAATTTAGCTTCCTGAATGGTCAAATCTGCCTTTTGATTGACAGCTTCGATTCTAGATTGAATGGTTTTACTTATAAGTCCTTTACCTACACCATATCCTACTCCAGAACCAATTAGAATGCCTACTAAAGCAACTACAATTGTAATTGGATCCATTTCTTATGTTTGATAACAATGCGGAAATACTTTGAAGTATTAGTAAGTAAGCACTTTCTAAGGGAATGGGGCTATTATTTACACAATTGCCCTCATTTGACATGCACTATCGCACTAGCTTTAAGATATTGCTTTTCTATTCCTTTTAAGAAAGCTTATATATTGATAAAAGTAGAGTCTTAAAATGTACTCTACAGAGTTTATTTTTTACAAATCCTATCTCTCCTACCCATTTCAACACTAATTCTTAATTGGATTTCCGTATTATTTGTTGTTAATAATATTATAATTACTTGATTCTCAGCTTTCTGAGATAAATCTATAACATAACGAAACAAAGATACTCCAAAATATGTGATTGTGTAAAATGGAATACCCAAAGCAATAAAAATTTGGTTAGCTTCTTATAATTGCTCCATTTTGATCCTCAAATGATTTTATTAATTTATTCATCTCCTTATCTATGGCCTTATCTTTCAGTGTATCATTCTGATCTTGAAAGATAAATTTGATTGCATAGGATTTTTTCCCAGCTCCGAGATGTTCTTCATTTTTATAGACATCGAATAGACACACTTCTTGCAGAATCTTGGATTTTACTTTGTGGGCCGCTGCAAGGACCATTGAAAATTCTACTTCTTCGTCTAACACCAATGCTAAATCTCTTCTCACAGCCGGAAATTTGGAAATAGGTTTTACACTTAATTTTTGTTTTGAAGCAAATAGACAAAGATTATCTAAATCAAACTCTGCACAAAATACATCCTGCTTAATATCCAATTCTTTCAGGACCGCTTGGCTTAATTCACCAAATCGAACAATTTGCTTGTTGCCTCTAAATAAGTTAAGGCCATATGCCCATCTTTCGTCCTTTAGTTCATCTGTTTGGTAACTTTTTATGCCTAAATGACTGAGGATAAAAGTGGTATATTTTTTAATTGTATAAAAGTTCGATTTGTTTTCTCCGCCTTGGATCCAATTTTCTTCGTGATGAGCTCCAGAAATAAACAAGGATAGGAATGAATCTTCAACAAATTCATCATTATTTTCCTTATGAATCTGATAGGTACGACCCATTTCAAAAAGCTTAAGGTCTTTTTGTTGGTAGTTATGATTATGGATCACATTCACTAACCCATTTACTATTGGTTCAGGACGGAGAATGTTTAAATGTATATTTGAGGTATTATTAATGAAAATGAGTTTGGATTTATCGATGGATAATTCTGGGATAATTTGTTTTTCTTCCATGAGGGATAAGCCCATCATTTCATTGAATCCATGACTTGAAAGAAAACTAGCAATAGATCTTTTTATTGTATTTTTTGAAGGGTGACCTTGGTAATTTATTGTAGAGTTTATGGTTGTAGATATAGGTACATTGTTATACCCGTAAATTCGTAAAATCTCTTCTATCAAATCAATTTCTCTAAGCACATCTGCTTTGTTCGTCGGTACTTTTACAGCAATACTTTCCTTGTCTACAGGCTTTATTTCCATATTCATTGAGGACAAAATAGTATGGACTATATCTGGGCTAATTTCTGTGCCGATCACTTCATTTATCGATGCATAATGAAGTTCGATTTCTTTCTTTTTTATTTCTTTAGGATATTTGTCAATGATTTCAGAACTAATCGTTCCTCCACCTAATTCTTTGATTAATAGGGCGGCTCTTTTTAGAGCATAAACAGTGAGATTAGGGTCGCTGCCTTTTTCAAAAATCATAGCGGCATCCGTTCTCAATAGGTGCTTTGTGCTCGTTGTTCTGATATAAGAAGCATTAAAATGAGCCGATTCTAGGAAAATATTCTTAGTCTGTTCTGTAACTCCTGAGCTGATTCCACCAAAGACTCCTGCAATGCAAAGTCCATTAGATTGATCATCACAAACTATTAAATCAGATTCTGATAAGGTTCTTTCTTTCTCGTCAAGCGCGGTAAATTTCGAACCTTCAGGTAGTGTTTGAATAACTATTTTTCTGGCCGGGATTTTATCGGCATCAAAAGCATGTAGCGGTTGACCTAACTCATGTAATATGAAGTTTGTAATATCCACAATGTTGCTGATCGGTCTGACGCCAATGGAATTCAGTCGATCCTTCATCCATTGCGGAGATTGCTTTATGGTTACATTGCTGATTGTAACCCCAGAATAACGCGGGCAACCTTTTATATCTTTAATTTCAACCTGAAAAGGAAGAGTTTTTGTTTCTGAATGAAAATTGACTACATCCGGTAAATCTACTTGTCCAGTGAACCCTTCATTAGTTTTAAAATAAGCCAATAAATCTTGGGCTACTCCAATATGAGAGGTTGCATCAGATCTATTAGGAGTCAAACCTATATCATAAATAAAGTCGGTAGAAATTTTGTAGTGATCTTTCGCATCTTTTCCAACTATCGCATCTTCTTCCAATACGATAATTCCATCATGATCGGATCCTAATCCAATTTCGTCTTCGGCACAAATCATACCTTCAGAAACTTCTCCTCTTATTTTCCCTTTCTTAATTTTAAAAGAATCTCCTTCTACAGGATATAGGGTAGTCCCAATAGTTGCTACGATTACTTTTTGGCCAGCAGCAACATTTGGAGCACCACAAACTATTTGAAGTTCGGATTCAGCTCCAACATTTACAGTTGTAATTTTTAGTTTATCTGCATTTGGATGCTTTTCGCAAGTAAGGACTTGGCCTATTTTAATACCTTCCAAGCCCCCTTTGATACTTTCTATTTGCTTTATACCTTCTACTTCTAAACCAATATCTGTCAATATTTCACCAATCTTTTCGGGAGAGTGGTTAATGTTTAGATACGCTTTTAGCCAGTTTAATGAAATCTTCACAGAATCCTATTTTTATTGAATTCCAAAGATACCTTGTTCTATCAAACGACTAAATATTCAACCCATCTTTTTGTCTGAATTGAAGATAGAATATTGACATGTAGATCTCATGCAGCTACATTTAAATAAAACAGTCAACAACATTTAAAAAAATAATGTCTTATTCAATGATATGGGCACTACTTGCTTGTAAGATTTCCTTACTATTTTCAGTCACTTTAGAGATAAAAACAATTACTTCCATATTTTCTGGAATCCACCATCCTTGTTCCTCAGGTAGCACAAAACTATAGCTAGCATTGAGGATATTATCTTCAATCAGACCACTGCTTAGTACATCTCCATCGAACGAGGTAATCATTTTTCTAAGAACATGATTGTGTTCGTAATCTAGAATAACTTCTGATTGATTTAGCTGAGCATCAATGATATGGCTTTCGGTAAGCATGACTGATATTCTTATATCTCCATCAATGTTTTCCAATGGAATAATTCCAGCGGAAACGGACATTTCTCTTGTCGATTCATCAAATTGAGTATTAAGTTGAATTTCGATAGATTGTGGCTTAGCTAATTCTTCTTCCACAATTTGCTGCCATAGTCCAATATTACTAATTGCAAATTCTGAAGCATTTTCTACTTGAATACGATTAAATGTAGCACATGGTTTTCCAAACCAAGGAGAGAGGTATTCTTCTAGTTTTACTCCTTCTTCATTTCTGAAATCAAATTCACTTGCAGTAACAGGATCAGATAAGAAGTCGCCATGCACCGAAACTCCAATAACACTCCCTTCAAACAATTGGATTAAACTTTGTAATCTTGCACTACCGGCAGGGCAATTAGGGCAACTAACTCCGGTCAATTCTTCAATTAACACAGTTTTTCCAGTATCAGGAACTGAAAATTCTGGTATATCTACTGGTTTTTCGTCGCATGAAATGAAAATGATGAAAAGGGAAAAGCAAAAGATCAGATATTTAATCATGTTAGCTATATTTAGAATGTTGAGTTAATTGAGAATTTTACTCCACTAAATGCAGGTTCTAGTCTGCAAATTCCACCTGTGCAAACGATTCCCTCTACTTGTTTAACATAACTTAGGCCAAATCTATTTGAATCATGTGTATAGAAAATGTCCGCACGTGGATAATGGAGTAAAATTTTACTGCCATCATTCTCTGTTGGAGAACTTTTACCGGGTACGATGTTGTACATATCAGAAAGCACAAAAGACCAATGAGGTGCCATATTTAGCTCGACTAATGCAAATACCCAATCACCAAAATCTTGCTTGCTATCTGCTTTTATATCTTCTTGCACATTCATATATTGAATTTCTGTACGAATTGATTTTTTACGATTAAACTTATAGAGAAAATCAACAAAAGGGACAATACTTTGAATGTTGGGAACTTCAGGCTTCACTTCATAGATTTCCTGATTATATTCTTGGAGTTGTATCCCAGTAATCAATTGCCAAGTTCTCTTGTGCTTGTATAGGGTTTCAAAGTAAAGTTCTCTATAAAGTAATTCTGAGTCTAAATCTGCTATATTAGAAACGTTTAGTAAAATATTGAAACTTTTACTAAATCTATATTTTAAATCTCCTTGGAATCCGAGTTCACTTAGATCTTGAGTTGCTGGAGAATACCTAGAGGTCAGTCTATAGGTATTCTGTCGATTCATTGGAGGCAAGAAATTCAGTAGTCCGAAAGTTCTTTGTAAGGTTGGATCTACTCTAAGATTGAAATTTTCTGTTCTTTTTGCTTCAAGTGTAAGTCCCAGTTTATTTTTTCCGAAACTGACACTAGTGTATATAAGGGTTCCGTTTTCTTTGACATATTTACCCAATGATTCTGTGCCGGTAATTTCTGTTTGAATTGCAGTAGGGTCAAAAAATATATCAGGAGATTTGTAGGCAGCTTCAAGATACCACGTAAAACCTTTATAAGATAAGGTGTTATATATAGAAGCTAAGTTGACGTTATACTCAGGTATGATCCTTTCATTTCCTATATAACTTTTGACTATACCAATCACTTTGTTCATGGTTTCGTCATCTAATGTTCGATTTAGAAAGCCTATGCCTGGGGCTATGTGCATGCGTGATTCCTCCCCAAAACTCATAAAGCCTTCGATGGCAGCCCCTTTTACGATGGATTTGGTGGTGCTGAATAGATCTCTTTGTCTTCCAGTGAATACTTTGGCGTTTAAGTTTTCATTAAATCTATATCTAACACGAGCACCAACTAGGGCATTATCTATCAAAAGAGGTCTTTCTTCGAAAGCTCTGAAAATAACTCCAGAACCGATTTGGTCGTAGATGTAACCGACAGTAATACCTAATTTTTCCATTTCTTTGGATATAAACCATCGACCTATCCCTTGACCGGAATAAGAGTTATTTGGATCTAAGAGGTTAGAATTATTAAATAAATCGAAACGGACACCCGCACTATACCCATTTTGAGAATAATTTAAATCTAACCATGCTTCTGCACCAAATAGTTGATAATCATATTGGGGTATATTATCAGCTCCAATCAAACTATCTCTAAGAAAGAAATTAGCATTACTTTGGAATCCTCCTGAAAAGTTACCTTGAGAGCACAATAGAATCGGCATTAATGCAAAAATCAAACAACCCACTAATGGGGCGATAATGGTATTTTTATACATTTTAATTTAACATTTTTAGCCGTTAAACTATCGTTAAACGATAATATAGGGTAGCTATTTCTTTAAAAATTCTATAGATTACATATAGATATTAAAGTTAATTAATAAACTTCAAAACGAAAATGAAATTATTTCAACTATTTGTAATCACAACTACTCTTGTGGTTACTTCTTCTTTTATAATGGCACAAAGTACTTTCCCTGCTGTAAGTTTAAAGACATTAGACGGTCAAACTGCTGATATTCAAGACTATATAGGTCAAGATAGAATAACTGTTATTAGCTTTTGGGCAACATGGTGTAGTCCCTGTAAACGTGAATTGGACGCCATATCTGAATACTATGAAGAGTGGAAAGAAGACTACAATATGGAGTTTATTGCAATAACTATCGACAATGCGCGAGGGTTAGCCAAAGTACCAGGTACCGTGGCTAGTAAAGGGTGGGAGTTTACGATTTTATCGGATGCAAATCAAGAATTGCAAAAAGCTCTTAACTTTCAGACTATTCCACAAACCTTCTTATTAGACAAACAAGGAAACATTGTATATACTCATAATGGTTATAATCCTGGAGACGAATTTGAGCTTGAGGATAAAATGAGTGCTTTAAAATAAATTTAAATTTAATGTGAAAGTTAACATAATAGTTAATGCCATTCTGGTTTGAATATAGGATAAGTCTTGAAAAAAGTAGAGTCTTTGTAGATACCATGTAATTTTTTTGTGATGCATTATATAAGTATTTCACTACTTTTTTAATTTAAGTTTACACAACAACTGACGCTTAGTATAGATTCCGACTCCAAATTTATCTTGATGTGTTGGTCATTTGTTAATTAAGTAAAATGATTTAATTTGTCATTAAATAATAAGGGAGTTGAAACCATGAACCAAAAGATTTCATTGGAAAATTTGGAATCAGAGAAACGAAAGATATCGCGTGAGCTACACGATGATTTAGGTCAAAGATTGACGCTCATAAAATATGCGTTACTTAGTGATGCAAACAAAGAAGATATTATAGAATTGGTGCATGAAAGTATAGAATCTTTGCGTAGAATAAGCCACGAGTTAAGTCCAGAATACATACGAAAAACGAAATTAGTTGTTCTTATTTCTGAACTACTTGATAGATATAATGTCAGTCATATCGGCGTTTCTTTTAAGCATTTTCTTGCAGATATAGAACAATATATATCTATTGAGCAAAAATTAAATTTGTTCAGAATAGTACAAGAAAGCACAAACAATATCATAAAACATTCACTAGCCAATCAGTGTGAAATCAATCTTTCCATTCAGGAAGAGAATTACATCCTTAAAATCAACCATAATGGCGTTTCATTTGATTATGAAACTGAATTAGAGGTGAGCAAAGGTATTGGGCTAGTATCAACTCATCAGCGTGTCAAGGCTCTTTCTGGAACGCTAAAAAATACCTTATTTGTTGATGGAATAAATAATGTAAGCAATCAACTTTATATTACTGCTCCATTAAGTATTTAGTAAAATACTACAACTAGGCTTTATCCATTCTTTTGATCACTATGGTTCTAATTAGTTTTACGGTAAGCGTAGCCATGACTAAATAACTTGCGGTATGGAATCTTTGCGGAATAGGGAATACACCGCTCATTATAATAATATTTATAATAATCAATAGAGTTGCGATGACCTTGTAACCCTGAGTTTCTCGTTTATGATATAGTGAAACGATGATAAGAAAAAGGGGATTCATCCACAATAGATTCCAATTTTCTTTTGTAGGAATATGTTCGGTTCCCCACCACATGAATGCTAATATTAAGCCTCCAATACCCATTGCTAAGAACACAAAATAGTCATATCCTCGAGCTATTTTCCATGACTTTTTTGGATAGACATAATGGAAAATCAACAATAATATTTCTATCAATAGTAATATACCAAACAACAATTTAGGGGTAAAAAAAGAGACCTTTTGGTTTGCTCTTACTTCTATAAAATCTATTACAATATCTGTCTTTTTTACAAGTGGTTTATTATTGAGAAAGGTCTTATCTAAATAATCAAACATGTAAAGAGGTAAGAAGAATTGCTCTTCAAGACTCGTACTGTCATCAGCAATTGCTCCAAGAATAAGGTCTATTCCAAAATCCATCCAAGGAGACTTGGTAAGATGCTCATCTAGCATGTCTCTATAAGTGCGATCAAATAGTTTTTCTGGATAATGAATGGAAGGAGTTTTAATATCAAAAATATCTCTGATTCTAGAACTACAGTTATCAGCAAAGAAGTCGTAAGAATACTTACGATTCTCTGGCTTATAGTTTTCAACCAAAAAGTCATAAAATGCCGTTTTTTCTTCTTGTGTTAAGTCAAAAACCTGCTCGTATACAGTTCTTTTTTCGTCTTTATAATTTTGAATGAAGCTTGTATTTCTTTGGATTCCTAATTGATATAGTAGTTTTCCTTTGAGAAAATTTATAAGAAAATTAGGATCATCAAAATCAAAAATTCCATAATTGAATATGATATCTAGATTTTGAGCTGGGTCTTTTACTCGTATTCCTGAATGACCAAACTTAGTATGCACTTCATCTCCCGAACCACAAGTGTAAAGCGAAATAGTTGCATTCTCCGTAAGGCTCTTTTGGCCAACTAAAGAGATAGAATAAAATTGGATTAATACTAAAAATATGAGCGAAAATCTTAACTCCATAGGAGAGCTAAGTTAGTGTAATTTCATTAAAAAAGTTAGCAGAAAATAGAACGATTACTTTACAATGGTTCCATTTTCCCAATTCTCTTCTGGGCTAATAAAACTTAGTTTACCATCATTATTTTCGGCCATTAGTACCATGCCCTGAGATTCGATTCCACGAATTTTTCTTGGAGGCAGGTTAGCAATAATAGTTACTTTTCTACCAATAATATCTTCCGGCTTATATTGTTGAGCGATCCCTGAAATGACAGTTCTATGTTCGAAGCCAAGATCTAATTTTAATTGTAAAAGCTTATCAGCTTTAGCTACTTTCTCTGCAGATAATATGGTCGCTGTGCGAAAGTCAAATTTCATGAAGTCGTCAAATGCAATATCCTGTTTTATAGCGATCCCATTTACCGCTTCACCATTGATATCGTTATTGACTTTACTGCTCATTAACTCTTCAATTTGTTTTTCGATTAGTTCATCTTCTATTCTATCGAAAATGTGCTTAGCTTCTTTTATTTTATGTCCCTTAGCCAGCATACATTGACCTTCACAAAGACAATTCATCATGTCATCGAATTCCCCTTTTTCTTCAATTCTTTTCAAATTAAGGATGTCTCTTATCTTATCTGAGGTTGTAGGCATAAATGGTCTACAAGCCACACTTAATGCTGAAACATATTGTAGCAAAAGATTCATTACAGAATCAACTAATTCCTGATCATCTTTTATGGCTTTCCAAGGTTCATTAAATTGTAGGATTTGATTCCCTTTGGAACTTATTTCCATGATTTTATTGAGAGCAGACCTGAACTCAAAAGATCTTATGTGCGCACCCATTTCTGACAAGTCATCAAATAATCGAATTATTTCCGAATCATGAAAGGTGAGTTCATCGTCGCCTTCTGGACCAGTAATCGGGCAATCTTCATTAAATTCTGGTGTTTTACCTTCGTAATACTTATTTGTTAGTACAACTACACGATTAATAAAATTCGCTAAGTTGTTGACTAACTCACTATTTACGGCTTCTTGATACCCTTTCCAAGTGAATTCAGAATCCTTTTGTTCTGGCATGTTTTTAATCATAACGTATCGTAGTTCGTCTGTTTTGTTAGGAAGTTCTTCTACATATTTTGGAACCCAAACGGCCCAATCTCTGCTCGTTGAAATCTTGTCCCCTTCAAGATTCATAAATTGGTTTGCCGGTACATTTACAGGCAAGTTATAATCCCCATGAGCCTTTAGAATAGATGGAAATATGACACAATGAAATACAATGTTGTCTTTACCAATAAAGTGAATAAGCGCTGAATCTTCACTTTGCCAGTAATCTTTCCAATTCTTACCATTCTCTGCTGCCCAAGCTTTTGTGGACGAAATATAGCCTATAGGCGCATCCATCCAAACGTATAGTTTTTTACCTTCTGATCCTTTTATTTCTTGAGGTACATCTACACCCCAACTTAAATCTCTTGTTATTGCTCGTGGCTGTAAACCTCCATCAATCCAAGACTTGCACTGTCCGATCACATGATTCTTCCAAAGGCTTGCATCATGGTGATCTTTTCCTTCCAGTACGCCGGTAGTAATCCATTCTCTCAGCCAATCTTCGTCCTTATCTAAAGGTAAATACCAATGTGTTGTTTCCTTTAGTTCAGGAGTATTGCCGGTAATTGTGGAAATAGGATTAATCAGTTCTGTGGGGCTCAATGTGCTTCCACAATTTTCGCATTGATCTCCGTAGGCTTTGTCGAAATTACATTTTGGACAATGCCCTTGAATATATCGATCGGCAAGAAACTGATGAGCTTCTTTATCGTAATACTGCTCTGTTGTTTTTTCTATTAGTTTGCCACTATTGTAAAGATTTCTAAAGAAATCTTGCGAAGTTTCATGGTGAAGCTTATCAGATGTTCTATGGTAATAATCAAAGGAAATTCCAATTTTCTTGAATGTATCCTCGAAAAGCACGTGATACTTATCTACAATCTCTTTAGGCGTAGTATTTTCCTTTAATGCTTTTATGGTAATAGCTGCGCCATTTTCATCTGAACCACAAATAAAGACGATGTCTTTATTCATCATTCGTTGAAACCGTACATAGATGTCTGCTGATAGATAGGCACCGGCCAAATGACCAATGTGAAGTGGTCCATTAGCATATGGTAATGCTGACGTAACTAAAATGCGCTTTTTTTCTACCATGGGTCACTAATAGAGCCATAAAAATATACAATTAAATCATATTGAAATAATTTATATATAGAAATTATCATTATTAAAGGTATCCTACTAGTTTTTTAACACTAATTCGGAATTAGATGGGAATTGTGAAGCTGTAAGCTTAAATGTAACTAAACTATTTCAAAATTATATTACAAAAACACAAATTTCAAGAATATAAACTATAAGGATAAAATAATTAGTCGTCTAGTTTGGATTTTATCTCCATTAGGATCGATTATAGAATAAATATAGGTTCCTTTTTTAATACTTTCCAAAATAAGGGGAATGCGATCATTTCCGTTAGAATTGAATTTTATGTCATATAATTCTTGACCAATAATATTATATACTTTAAAAGAGTATTGACCAGCAATATGAGCTTGAATTTGAATATTAAAATTCCCAAAAGACGGATTTGGATAAAGGTATATGTTGGTAGTAGCTACATTACACTTTGGCATTCTGGTATTAGATTCACTAAGATTATAGTAGCCACCTATTACAACATCACTTCCAGCCTTATCGAATTCAAGTAGAGCAATCTCCTTATTGGAATTAATACCCAAAAATTGTTCGTAATAATAGGTCTTATTCTTAAACCATGCTGCTAAGACCTCTTCAGCGTCTTGATTTAGCTTTTTCCAACTTGATTTATCAGATGATAGCAGAAAATCTACTACTTCAAGCTCTTGCTTTATTCTAACAATCTTTGCATCATATTTATCAATAGGTAAATAAATAGTGCAATTTTCACCTAGATTATATTCTATATTAGTATTGATTTTAACCTTAAGGTAGGAATCCTTAGGTACGAATTTTTGGAGTTGAATTGGTAAATTAGAATGACTGTATACAATGATAGATTTAAAGGCATATCTAGTCGGGACACTAAATAGTGAAGCATCATTATTTAATATAATATCCTCTTCAAATCTTATCTGAATAGATTGGTTCAGGAAGGGGTCGATGGTATGAATTGCTTCTAAAAGTAACCCATCTTTACTGTTCACAAGATCAAATTGAGCATCTATTTGATTCCACCGCAGATTCCCGCCATTTTCAGAAATATTAGAAGGATAATAACATGGTGTCAAAACACGATCTAAATACCATACTTGCTTATCTTCTCTAGATTCTACTTTTACCGAGCTTGGGTTTGTAATTTTATATTGAAATTGTACCGGCGTTTCTTCGGAGATAGGCATAAAGAAAGAACTAGATTGTGCTGTCAACAACATACCACTCAATAAAACACCATATAATACAATTATTGTCTTCAAATTTCTTTAATTATTCTCAACATCAGTCTGCAAACTTAAGTACTTTTTATAATATCCATCTATTTTGATTAAGCTAGAATGAGTACCATTTTCTACAATGCGACCATTTTCAATAACGATTATACGATCAGCATTCTTTATGGTCATATATTTATGAGCTATTATGATACAAGTTCTCCCTTTCATTGCCTCTTTAATGGCTAATCCTACTTCTTTTTCTGCCTTCGGATCTAAACTAGATGTTGGTTCGTCCAATAGTAATATCTCAGGATTATCTGCTAATGCTCTTGCAATACAAATTCGTTGTTTTTCTCCACCACTAAATCGCTGCCCATCCTGACCAGCTATCAGATCTAATTGATTCTCATACTTTTCAAGTTTAGCTAATTTTAGACATGCTTTTACTCTATTTCTATCGATGTGATTTCTACCAAATTGTATATTTTCAAAAATACTGTCATGATACACAAATGAATCTTGAGTTACAATGGCCAATTTTCTCCTCCATTCACTAATATTGACATCTTGTAATGACAAATCATCAATTAGGACATCCCCTTCAGAAGGAGAATAGAACTTGAGTAGTAAAGAAACTAAACTAGATTTTCCAGAACCTGAGGCACCTACAATGGCAACCGTTTCACCCTTTTTTATTGATAGATTTATTTCCTTCAAAATATTTGAATCGCCATCGGGGTACTGAAAAGAGACGTTTTTAAATTCTATTTTCTGACCAAAATTTACTTCTTTTTTGATGGTATTTTTTTTATTTAAAATTGGATCTTTTATATGAATGAATTCATCTATTCGCTCATAGGCGGCTAATCCCTTTTTATAATTATAGAATGCCTTAGAAAATGATTTAGAGGGTTCAATGATCTGATAAAAAGCAAAAATAAATGCAAAGAATGTTTCAGGACTAAAGGTATTTTGGAAAACCTTATGGGAACCATAATATAACAAAATTGCGACCACGACTATCCCTAAAAATTCGGAAAGAGGGCTTGCTAAATCTCTGCGACGCAGAAGTTTTACAATACGATCATAGAAAAGACCATTATATTGCTCAAATCTCAATCTCCAGGTATCCTGGACATCATATGATCGTATATTTCCCATTCCGGAAATGCTTTCATCAATATGGGTATTTATATCAGCTATACTTGCTTGTAAGTCCTTGGATTCTCTTTTTAGGGTTCTTGAAATGGTGCCTATGATAAAGACGGTAAAGACCATTAGCAACAGTACAAACAAGGTCAGATTAGGAGATACAAACAACATAAATAGTAAGCTTCCTATGATGACTAAGGGCGATTTTACAAATACCTCAAGCACTTGTAGTATACTCAATTCCACTTCTTGTGCATCAGATGTGAATCGAGTCATTATATCCCCTTTCTTTCTATTTTTTAATTCATGCTGTGGTAAGTTTAATAGGCTTTGATACATCTGAGTTCTAAGTCCGCGTACGATTCCATTTCTAGCAGGATTTATAAAATACATGGATAAGTATCGGAATAGGTTTTTTAGGAAAAATACAAGAATGATGATCAAGCAAATGGATAAAAGTGCTTCTTCTTTTGAATAAGAAGAGATAAATCGTGAGAAGTAAAACTCTAAGTATTGATCGCCATCAAATATTGAATCAGGCTTGTCTACGGTTCTTGATTTTTGGTTAAAGAGTATTTTGAAAAACGGAATGATGAGAGGAATACTTATTACTGTAAATATGGCATACAATACTTGACACGAGACAGATGCGGCTACGTATCGTTTGTAAGGAGCGAGTTGAGAAAGTAGATTTTTAATGTTTGACATAATGAAGAAAGGGCGATTTATTTACCTTCCTTCAATTCAAACGTATTTAAAAAGCTAGTATTGAAATTTCCACTTTTAAAATTCTCATCGTCCATTAATTGCTGATGAAATGGTATTGTAGTTTTGATGCCTTCTACAACGAATTCGTTTAAGGCTCTTTTCATTTTGGTAATGCATTCTTCTCTTGTCCGAGCACGGCAAATGAGTTTCGCAATCATTGAATCATAATAGGGTGGAACAGTGTAACCAGCATAGGCATGAGTATCGACTCGGACTCCATGTCCCTTAGCACTATGAAAAGAGGTTATTTTTCCTGGATTAGGTCTAAAGTTATTGAATGGATCTTCTGCATTTATTCGACATTCAATGGCGTGCATGGTAGGTAGGTAGTTTTTGCCAGATAACTTTTCTCCCATGGCTACTTTGATCTGTTCCTTGATCAAATCATGATCAATCACTTCCTCGGTTACACAATGCTCAACTTGAATTCTAGTATTCATTTCCATGAAGTAGAAATTTTTGTGTTTATCCACCAAAAATTCTACAGTTCCTACTCCTTCATATTTGATAGATTCTCCCGCTTTGATGGCTGCTTCACCCATTTCTTTACGGAGCTTCTTAGTCATAAAAGGTGAAGGACATTCTTCTACTAATTTTTGGTGCCTACGTTGTATGGAACAATCTCTTTCAGAAAGATGGACAACAGTACCATACTGATCACCGATAATTTGTATTTCAATGTGTCGTGGTTCTTCAATATATTTCTCCATGTAAATACCGTCATTCGAAAAAGAAGCTTTTGCTTCATTTCTTGCTTTTTCCCATTGGCTTTCGAATTCTTCCGCTTCCCAAACAATTCTCATACCTTTTCCACCACCTCCTGCAGTGGCCTTTAAGATTATAGGGTAGCCTATATCTTCAGCAAGTTTCAAACCTGATTTTACATCTTTAAGTAGACCCTCAGAACCTGGAATAACAGGAACTCCTGCTTTAATCATGGTTTCTTTGGCGGTTATTTTGTCCCCCATTTTACGGATCATATCCGCAGAAGGACCAATAAATTTGACTCCATATTCAGTACATACTTCTGCAAAATCTGAATTTTCGGCTAGAAAACCATATCCCGGATGTACGGCATCTGCATTCGTAATCTCAACAGCGGCCATTATTTTGGGTATGCTCAAATAAGAATCTACGGAAGGAGGTGGGCCGATTTTGACAGCTTCATCTGCAAATCGAACATGTAGGCTATCTTCATCAGCACTTGAGTAGACAGCAACGGTCTTGATTCCCATTTCCCTGCAAGTTCTTATCACTCGAAGGGCTATTTCTCCACGATTGGCTATTAGGATTTTCTTCAGCATGTAAGTAAGATTTGACTCCTAACCTTTAGGGTCTACAAGAAATAATGGGGTATCGTATTCGACGGGTGAAGCATCTTCAATTAAAACTTTTACAATTTTTCCAGATACTTCACTTTCTATTTCATTAAATAATTTCATTGCTTCTACAATGCAAACTACATCGCCGGAATTGATTACATCCCCGACTGTGATGTAAGGTGGTTTGTCAGGAGAAGGAGATCTATAGAATGTACCTATTATTGGAGATTTGACTTCTACCAATCCTTCGGTACTATCCTCATCGGTTTCTGATGTAGCGGGGCTCTTCGCTTCTATATTGGGGCTATCAGCCTTTGCAGGCACTGCTGCTGGTATGCCTGGCATCGCTACCGGGGCAGCCATAGTTACCATTGGAGCTTGATTCACAATATTGGAATCGGGATGAGAATAATTATTCGTCTTTATAGATAATTCAAATTTATCATCTTTCAATTTGAATTCTGATAATTCCGATTCGTGTATTAACTTGATTAGTTCCTTTATTTCTTTAAGAGTCATATTTACATTTTTACCCTTTCCAGATAATCTCCTGTTCTAGTATCAACTTTTACATAGTCCCCTTCATTGATAAAAATTGGGACTTTGACTTCAGCTCCAGTCTCTAAAGTTGCAGGTTTAGAGGCATTGGTAGCTGTATTTCCTTTTTCTCCCGGCTCAGTATATTTAATTTGTAGACTTACATATTGAGGTAATTCTACATTCAAAGGTATATTTTCATCAGCATGGTATAGAACTTCGATTTCCATTCCATCTTTCAGAAATTGAGCATTTCCCACTAATTCCTTTTGCATAGTAATTTGATCATAGGTTTCGTTATCCATAAAGTGCAAACCACTATCATCTTTATAAAGATATTGAAATTTTCTTCTTTCTACACGTACAATGTCAATTTTATGGCTCGATGGAAAAGTTTGATCCACAACTTTACCATTAGTAACACTTTTAAGCTTCGTACGTACAAAAGCAGGACCTTTACCTGGTTTTACGTGAAGGAATTCTACAACTGCATAGACATCATTGCTGAAATTTATACACAATCCATTTCGTATTTCTGAAGTATTAGCCATATTCTGTTTTATTAAAATTTTGCGCAAAGATATACAAATTGAGGGGATAGGAAAGATTGGAGCAAAGTCAGAAGGGGATTTGTGAGATTTTAGATAAAAATGAGATCGGATTTTTTAATTATTATCATTTTGTCGTTTTTTTAGGAAATATATATAATTCGAATAGAAAACTAATTTTTATGTGTAATTGCATTCAATATCTAAATTTTAGCATAATTTATAAGTATATAAATATAATTGGTGAATCAATCGACCCGATTTATTAAAGAAAAGAGGAATAGATTAAATCATACGAAGGTAGAATTAGCTGAAACAGCGGGTATTGCACTTACTTTTATTAGGAAAATTGAGCAAGGAAAATATAACTTATATTTGGCTGAAGTTAATTTAGTAATATTAATGTTTGGACATGCTCTTAAACCTGTAAATAGCTAAGATCTTGAGAAAAGCCTTCGCAAAATATAATAATATAAAGGCAGGTATACTCAGCGAACATGAGAATATAGTATATCAATTTGTATATGATGATTATGAATTTGTAAAAAATCAACCAAAACTCATGACCATCTAGGGATATTCTCTTGAAGCAAATTCTCTTATTCGTGAATCTTCACTTAATCATATGCCCAACTAACAAGCATCGATCCCCAAGTAAATCCGCCACCAAAAGCAGTCAAGATTATTTTATCGCCTTTTTTAAGTTGATTTTCGTAGTCTGCTAGGCATAGGGGTAGAGTTGCGGCGGTTGTATTTCCATATTTGTGGATGTTGTTCATGACTTTTTCAGGAGGGAAGTCGAGCATATTGGATACAGAATCTATGATCCTCTTATTGGCTTGATGAGGAACAATCCAGGAAATATCTTTTTTGCTGAGATTATTTTTAGCAATTAGTTCTTTTACTGTTGTAGTCATACCCGCAACGGCATTCTTAAAAACATATCTGCCATCCTGAAATACATAGTGTTCACCATTCGTAACTGTTTCTATGGAGGCAGGTTTTAAGGACCCTCCGGCTTTCATATGCAAATAATGACGACCCGATCCATCGGATTTTAGTATAGCATCTTCTATCCCATGAGTTTCCGATGGTTCTAATAGAACAGCTCCAGCTGCATCACCAAAGATGATACAGGTTGCTCTATCTTTGTAATCAATAATTGAGGACATTTTATCTGCACCTATTATAATGATCTTTTTGTGAGTACCACTTTCGATAAACTTAGCGCCTACCTGAAGAGAATAAAGAAATCCTGAACATGCTGCATTGATGTCAAAACCATAGGCATTTTTAAGACCACACTTATCTGCAATGGTATTAGCTGTATCAGGGAATATCATATCCCCAGTTACGGTACCACAAATAATGAGTTCTATATCATCCGGATTAGTATTCGTTTTTTCTAATAGCTGTTTGACAGCTTGCTCAGCCATGTCGGAAGTGGCCTTTTTAGGATCTTTAAGTATGTGTCTTTGAGATACTCCTGTTCTCGATACAATCCACTCATCGTTTGTATCAACCATCTTTTCAAGATCCTGATTTGTAAGAAGATCGGGTGGCAAATATGTTCCTACTCCTCTTATAGCTGCTTTTTTGATGGTCATTGTCAGATTTAATAGTAATTCAGAACAAGGTAATAATTTTTATTTCAAAGTCTTTTTTGTAACCAAGTAAAACTTAGAAGTCATTAAAAATGGGTATTCATTGAATCTCAAATGTCTTGTCTTTTAATCCATTCATTAACATATTATGTAGTTATTTAATATGTGGTATAGAATTTGCAAACCATAAGACAATAGCGAGAATAATTTAGAACTTAAATTTTATACCATGAATTTTATATTAAAATCAACTGTAATAACACTCCTAGGAATGATCTTTTTTACAGCAAACATACAAGCTGAAAATGGAAATCCTGGATCTATAGAATTCACTTCTGAATCTTTTGATTTAGCAAAAGACAGAGCTGTGGAAGAAGGTAAATTGTTTTTTGTCGATTTCTATGCAAATTGGTGTGCACCATGTAAATGGATGGAGACGACTACTTTTAGAGATCGAAATATTGTAAAAATGCTCAATCAGAATTATGTTTCCATTAAGGTGGATATAGATTCTAGAGAAGGTTTTAATTTGAAGCAAAAATATAGTGTACGTAGACTGCCCACATTATTGATATTTAATTCGAGTGGAAATTTGGTAGAAAGAGTGGAGGAGACTCCGACCAATGATAAGTTGATGAATATCTTGAATTTTCATTATCATTCCAATAATAAGGTGATCAAGAATCATTATTTCAATCAAAGTCCTAATGTATCTGAGCCTTATACGATCGAAAATAACTATGATCGGTTTGAAGATTACCACCAAGGACGTGCGAAAAAGAATTTTTATCGAGTAGAAGTTGGTTATTTTGATGAGTATGAGGGGGCCTTAAATAAGGTCAACGATATGCGAGACCAATTTCTAGAAGAGATTATAGTTTTAAACGACTTTAAAGAAGGGAGGACGACCTATAGAGTGTTAATGGGCAGATTCTCAAGCTTTTACGAAGCAGATAGCTTCAGCCAGATATTAAACGACCAGCATTTAATGCTAACTAAAGTATATTGATTCATATTTTTTTTAAAAATGGCTCCATCCCAAAAACCATTTTTTTTAGAACGCTAAACTCTACGGAGTTGAAAACTTACCTTGCCTCAATAAAATGGGGTAAGGTTTTGTTTTTTTAATGCAACGAAATCACAAATTAAACCGTACTACTAATAGATTACTGATAGATTACTTGTAGAGCTTTTACTATGAGACCTTAGTAATTTATTTTAATTGCATCAATAAAAGCAGGAAAGTCTCGAATTTGCCTGATAATATTGAAATTATTGCTTCTATTTGTCGTTTAAGATTATAAGTTTTTCCGATTTGCCATTGCATGATTTCCAAATATAAACGGCGCTTTTAGCTATATTTGCCGCATCAATAAATCATTACCAATTTTGTATAAGATTATTAGATATTTTTTTCTACTAACACTCGGTATTTCCTTACAAAACACCGTATCATCTCAATCTATAGATTGTTCAACTGATATGACTATAAGTTGTGATGATATAAGTTCTAATCTTTTTTTTACACTTAAAATACCTGATAATATATCACCAGGAGATGAATTCCCAATTCCCGTTTGCGTTGAAGGTTTCAATCATATATTATCTTTTCAATTTACATTCTCATTTAATCCCACCATATTTCAATTTACAGGATCTAGTGATCTGATGAACAATCCGCTAACGGGTCCAATTGCTGAGAATATCTCTGAAATTGAACAAGGTAATTTTTCATTAATCTGGACAAATTTTAGTGCGGAGGCAGAATGCCTTGAGGATGGGACAGAGCTTTTCACATTGTTTTTTGAGGCAGTTGGCGATCCAGGGGAAATTTCTCCTTTTGTTTTTAGTGAAAATATTACTGATTTTGAATTTTATGCAGAATTACCCAATGGAGAATCATGTGAATTTACTATAGATAGCGGCATAAGTATTGAACAAACAAATCAATTTGAGATTGTATGTACTGATTTCTATGTTTCCCATGATATTTGCAACAATGGTAATGGTACAAGTCAGTTGATTCTTGATTTTTGTGGTGGTGTATGGCCTATTAGTTACAACATATCTGCAGTTAATGCAGCAAATTCAGTATCTGATGTATTCACAGGCCCTGACGATGTTGAAACAATTGTGCTAGCCGCACCAGAGATGTATTTAATGGAATTTACAGATAATGCAGGTAATACTTTTATTATTCCAGATAACTTTGCATTTATTAATACATTTGATGGTCCTAATCTAACTGTACAGGCCTTTGTTGAAGAAGAACCAAGATGTGGAACTAGTAGTGGAGACATTGGAGTTACTTTTTCAGGAGGGAGTGGGCACCCATTTGAGGTTGCATGGTCTAGCCTCCATTTTGATTTTGTAGATGGTGATGATCAAGATACAAGTTTTTTAGAATCTGTTGTCCAAGGAACCTATCAAGTCACTGTAACTGATGCAAATGGTTGCACTGAAGAAGATGAGGTAATTTTATTTAAAGATCCATTGGTTGGAATGGTAGTATCTACTGTGGATGCTACTTGTACGGGAAGTCGAGATGGATCTGTAGTAATTACAGCTAGTGGAGGTACCCCTTTTCCTGGTAATGAATATGAATTTGAAGGGAACTTATTACCCGAATTCATACTTGACGAGCTTAATCCAAGGGACTACGAGATTAGGGTTACTGATATGGCAAACTGTGCAGTAATAGTTTCATTTACGATAAACGAAACAAATCCACCCATGGATTTTGACTTTACTGTATTAACACCCGTACCATGTGTGGACGGGAATGCTGAGATTCAAGTGAATACAGGATCTTTAGATAGTTCTCCGAATATTAGTGTCGAAAATGCAGATGGAGAACAAGTTGCTGGAGTAGGATTGGATCCAGCTGGTAATATAATTTTTGAAGGTCCAGCAGATACATATAGTATTAGTTATAATAATGGGGATGGGTGTTTTGTTTTTGGTGATGTGATCATCACCGAACCAGATCCAATAGCTATCCTAGATCCACTAGTCAATCAGGATCCAAGTTGTGAAGGTGGAGATGGCAATGCTCAGATTACGGTGTCTGGAGGAACTGGAACACCAATGGTCCAATGGTTTTTAGACGGAGAAGAAGTAGCTACAGGAATAAATCCTACAACGTTAGACCAAGGAGAATATACAATTTTTGTGACAGATGAGAATATGTGCACAGCGGAACTTGAAAGTGCGATAACTTTGACTCAATCGGAAGCAGGACTCAATGGAGTCATTGTAGAAATTTCATCGCTAGATTGTGATGATGGAGTTCTAGCAGAAATAAGCTATGATATTGCAGATCCTCAAGATCTTATTTTTCAATGGACCGATATAGATGGGAATATTCTTGGAACTGAACAGAATTTATCTGGGCTTGGACCTGGAGAATATTTTGTGTCTGTAGAAGATCCAAATTCTGCTTGTGCCCCACATGAAATTTCTTACAACTTAATGGCAGTAGGTGATATATTGCTTGAAAATGTAACTCAAAATAATGCAACCTGTGGAGGTATTTTGGATGGAGCTATTAGCTTCGATGTGACGAGTACTACGCCTACAAATATAGTTTGGGATGATCCTGCCTTGAGTGGAAGTAATCTGACAAATCTCGGCGCAGGCACATATAATCTAACCGTCACAGATGAGGATGGATGTAGTCTCACAGAGTCTTTTGAAATATTAAACCAAACAGAAATAATCTTAATAGATTTTACAGAAAACAACCCTGCCTGTTTTGGCGAAATGGATGGCAGTATCATAGATCTACAACCCGATGGAGGTAATGTTGCCGGAGATTATAATTATGCTTGGAATTTTGATAACCAAACTACTTCTGATCTTGTAGGAGTACCTGCAGGTGCGTATTCTGTTTCTATTACAGATGATAATGGTTGTGAAAACATATTTGAATTCTTGTTAGAAGATCCGGATGAATTTGTGGTAAATATTGATGCAGATAATACCATGGATATAGAATGTATGGGAAATGGGCTAGGAGAGATTGCTTTGGAGTTAGTGGGAGGAGCTGGAGATTTTGACTATACATGGGAGCCTGATGTTTCTAATGATGATATAGCACGAGACTTACCAGAAGGAGATTATGCAGTAACTGTTACTGATGTCAATGGATGCAGTGCAACCGCCAGCTATCTATTAAGTTCTGCAGTAGGATTTACAGCAACTATCACTGTTGAGTCGGGTGTAGGATGCGGAGATCAAATTGATGATGGAGCTCTTTCTGTGGAGGTAGATCCTCCAGCCGGAGATTACACCTATGTATGGATGGATGATACTGGAATGCAGCTGAGTCCAGCAGCTACTGCAACTGGCTTAACGGCGGGTAACTATACGGTCATTGTTTCAGATCAAGATGGATGTTCTACATCGGCTGTAGAAACGATTGATGGAGCTGCACCGTTTAGCATTGAAGCTGCTAGCGTGGTACAACCATTGTGTAATGGAATAGAAGACGGAAATTTATCGATCACACTAATGGATGCAAATTCAGCAAGTTATACTTATCAATGGAGTCACGATGTAAATTTAGATTCAGATACTGCAGATAATCTTAGTGAAGGTATCTATACGGTTACCGTTACAGATGCAGAAGATTGTCAGAATATTTACTCAGAGACTCTTATTTTTCAAGAGACCATCGAATTACTGAATTCTACGGTGGAAGATTTAAAGTGTGCAGATGAAGCAAATGGAAGTATATCAGTAGAACCAACTGGAGGTTTAGTAGCCACAGATTATACTTATGAATGGAATGGAGATGTAGGCACTTCTAATCTGACAAACTTAATATCAGACACTTTCGATTTAGTAGTTACAGACGATCAAGGTTGTTTGTCTGAGTTTCAATTTATTATAGATGCACCAGATACATTAGAAGTAGAAATAAACAATGTGCTTACTCTAAATTTAGGATGTTCTGGAACGGAAACTGGAATTATCGCAATCGATGCAGAAGGAGGTACTCCAAGTTATTCTTATGTTTGGACAGATAATGTTTCTGATGACGAAATAGCTTCTGGGATTGGAGAAGGAGAATATTTTGTTACTGTGACCGATGGAAATGGATGTTCGGAAGTATTAAATTATACATTGTCTTCTGCGACGACCGTTACAGGAAGTATTCTACCGATAGCTCCCATAGAATGCAATAGTGGTTCAACGGAAATATGTATAGATCCAACTTCCTTGAGTGGAGGTAATGGAGATTACTTTTATAGTATCTTAAATGGAGAAGCAATACCCGCAGACTCTTGTACCAGCCAATTTGCTAATGACGATCTGTATGTATATATCTTCGATAGTGATGGTTGTTTTCAAGCAGATTCTATTCCTATTCCAATTCCGCAGCCGGATGCTATTCAAATAAATTTGGATGATAGTAAGGAAATAAATATTGGAGATTCACTGTCTATAATTTCTGCAGAAGTAATAGAAGGGGGAGCCCCAATTGATTCCATATTTTGGATAAGTAATGGAGGTACATTTGATTGTATAGATATAGACGCTTGTACTGAAATAGAAGTTAATGCAGCTCGCCCAACGGAATATACCATTGTCGTTATCGATGAAAACGGATGCCGAATGGAAGATCGGATATTTGTCAGTGTCGTCCGCCAAGAAAATGTGTTTGTACCAGATGTATTCGAACCAGGGGATACTGAGAATGGACAATTTAATCTTGTTTTGGGCCCTGGAGTGGAGCAATTAAACTTTTTAACAGTATTTGACCGCTGGGGAAAGATAGTATATGAAATTTCCAATCCAGTAAGACCAGGCGATGAAATGGTAAATGGATGGAATGGTACAGACAATAACACAGGCACTGAATTAGTGGCGGGTGTATACATATATAAAGCAGAGGTTCTTTTTGTGGATGGCATTATATCTCAGTATGCTGGAAATATTACATTGCTACGTTAGACTAGAATTCTTAATTTAGCTCTAAGTTAAAAAGCTCTATGTCAAAAGCCGATTATTACGAATTCGATCCTTCATTAGGTAGAATCTCTACTGTAGAAAAATCAGAAGCTGCCAAGACAGCAGAAGAAATAGATGTTTTTCCGCATTTTTCTTACGATCATATTAGAAAAGCTCAACATATAGGTGGGCTATCAGGATTTCCTCCATATCTAGGTGGTCCCTATGCAAGCATGTATCTAGGTCGTCCTTGGACAATCCGCCAATATGCGGGATTTAGCACCGCAGAAGAAAGTAATAAATTTTATAAAAAAAACCTTGAAGCTGGACAAAAGGGCTTATCTGTAGCCTTCGATTTAGCAACTCATAGAGGGTATGATTCTGATCATCCTAGGGTTTCTGGCGATGTAGGAATGGCTGGAGTTGCCATAGATACAGTGGATGATATGTCTCGTTTGTTTGATGAGATACCATTGGATCAAATTTCAGTATCGATGACCATGAATGGGGCCGTGATACCCATTTTAGCATTTTATATCGTGGCTGCTGAAAAGCAAGGAATAAAGCCAAGCCAGCTATCTGGTACCATACAAAATGATATCCTTAAAGAATTCATGGTAAGAAATACTTATATCTATCCGCCTAAACCCTCAATGAGAATTATAGGTGATATATTTAAGTATACTTCTGAATTTATGCCTCGGTTTAATTCCATCAGTATAAGTGGATATCATATTCACGAAGCGGGTGCACCGGCTGATTTGGAATTAGCGTATACTTTAGCGGATGGTTGGGAGTATCTAAAAACAGGTATCAAATCGGGATTAAAAATAGATGATTTTGCTCCAAGATTTTCATTTTTTTGGGGTATTGGAATGAACTTTATGATGGAGATAGCAAAGATGAGAGCAGGAAGAGTATTATGGGCAAAAATTGTAAAAAAGTATCAACCTCAGAATAGGAAATCATTGGCATTAAGAACACATTGTCAAACTTCCGGATATAGTCTGACTGCACAAGACCCTTTTAATAATGTAGCTCGAACTTTTGTAGAAGGTCTTGCAGCAACTTTAGGAGGCACCCAATCCCTACATACGAATGCCTTGGATGAAGCCCTTGCCTTACCAACCGATTATTCAGCTAAAATTGCTAGGGATACACAATTGTTTTTGCAGAAGGAAAGCGGGATTACGGATGGCATTGATATTTTTGGAGGCTCATATTACATTGAATATCTCACGGATAGTTTGATAAAGAAGGCCTGGACCTACATAGAGGAAATAGAGGAGAATGGTGGCATGTCACAAGCCATAGAAAAAGGGATTCCAAAAATGAGAATTGAAGCGGCAGCGGCAACAAAACAGGCAAATATTGATACGGGTTCTGATAGAGTGGTAGGAGTCAATATTTTTAGGAATGAAAGCACGGAAGATATTCCCATTTTATCGGTAGATCAGAATGAGGTGAGGGAACAGCAAGTGGAGCGTATTTTACAAGTGAAAAAAAAGAGAAACGATATAAAGGTGAAGCAATCTCTAGAGTTGCTTAAGAAGGGCTGTGAGGAGGATTCGAATTTATTGGCGTTGGCCGTGGAAGCGGCAAGAAATGATGCAACATTGGGAGAAATATCGCTGGCCATGGAATCTTCTTTTGGTCGATATGTAGCTAAGGATAAATTAATTTCAGGAGTCTACTCTAAAGATATCTCAATGGACAAAAGTTTTCAATTGGCTCGGAGTAAGACTGATCTTTTTAAGAAAAATACTGGGCGTAGGCCTAGAATTCTTGTTGCCAAAGTAGGTCAGGATGGGCATGATCGTGGAGCAAAAGTAATTGCTACTAGCTTTGCCGACCTTGGATTTGATGTGGATATTGGTCCTCTGTTTCAGACTCCTAGTGAGGCTGTTATGCAAGCCATCGAAAACGATGTCCATATATTAGGGATATCATCTTTAGCTGGAGGCCATAAAACTTTAATTCCCAAAATTATCCAATTGCTATCAGAGCATGGTAGACCCGATATCATCGTAATAGCTGGAGGTGTCATCCCTCCACAAGATTATCAAGCATTATTTGATTCGGGAGTGGCTGCGATATTTGGGCCTGGTACGGTAATCAGTGAAGCAGCTATTGAAATCATCGAAATTCTAGAAGGATAAAGGCACATGATATATCTTCTTTTTTGTTTGTTATTTGTAATTGGTCTGGTCTTATCCTTTGGTTTTTTTCTTTCTGCGCCGGTTTATAAAGGTCCTATATCAGATCATTTTGATGGTAAAAAATTTCGTAATCCGCATGGAAAAGAGGCTGGTGGATTCAAGGATGTATTGAAGTATATTGTCACAAAAAAGGCTGAGCCTGTATCTTTTGATAAAACAGCATATGTTAGAAGTGATTTCAGGTCTATAGATATTCCTAGTGGAAAATTTCGAATTACTTTTGTAAACCATAGCACATTTTTGATTGAAACCGAAGGATTGAATATTTTGACTGATCCAATTTGGTCACGAAGATGCAGCCCATTCCAATTTGCTGGACCTGGCAGACTTAGATTACCAGGGATTCCGTTCGAAAATCTACCCAAAATAGATTTGATATTATTGAGTCATAATCATTATGATCATTTAGATAAGGATACAGTCATTCGCTTACATGAAAAACATAATCCTCAGTTCATAGTCCCTTTAGGTGTATCTGGATTTTTAAAGAAACTAGGTATCGAAAGAGTAGATGAGTTAGATTGGTGGACAACTCAAGATTATAAAGAATATAAAATTACTGGTCTGCCTGCAAATCATTTTTCAGGTCGTGGATTGTTTGATAGAGATCGCACTCTTTGGTGTGGTTATCTACTAGAGATCCATGGGAGGAAATTATATTTTGCGGGTGATTCAGGCTATAGTAATATATTTAAAGAAATAGGTTCTCGCGTTGGAGGGATTGATGTTTCATTGATTCCGATTGGTGCATATAAGCCTGAATGGTTTATGGGACCCATACATGTAACACCTAAAGAAGCGATGTTTTTGCATAAGGATGTACAGTCTAAGCAAAGTATCGCCATGCACTTTGGTTGTTTCCCACTTGCCGATGATAATCCTGAAAGTGCTAGGAGGCTTTTTCGCGAGTCCTTAATTTCAGAAAATATTAAGACAACAGAATTTATGTTACCACAAGAGGGGAAAGATTATATTCTTTGAATATTTATGAATGTTAAAATAAGAATCACACATATTAAATATTATTATAATATGTATATTTGCAACATTGTTAACTAAATAAGAAAATTATGGCCGTTCTTAAGGTAATAGAAATACTATCGAACTCCACTAAAAGTTGGGAGGATGCTACAGATAAAGGAATCAGGAAAGCGTCTAAATCTATAAAAAACATCAAGTCAGCCTTCGTGCAAAGTCAAAGTGCGGTTGTAGCTGGAGGTAAAGTAAGTGAATATAGAGTGAATCTAAAACTCACTTTCGAAGTGAAAGAATAAACACCTTTTTAAAATTTTACCAAAAATGCTTTCAGTTTTCTGAAGGCATTTTTTTTGGCAGGTACTGAGTAGTCGGATTTGATTAGGATCACGAGTAATAACTAAACCACTTGGCAATTCTTTCTAGGCAGTGATTTGGTAGAGAAAAGAGATCACTTATTCTTTATTTAATCACAAGGGGAGTAGTCTAAATCTATTTATTTCCATAATGTGAGTGAGCACTTAATACAATTGCTGTAACTATTTCATCTTTGATATCATAAACCAATCGATGCTTTCTAGACGCAAAGAAGTAGTTCAGCCATAGCTAAGCGACAGATGATTAGCGAAGTATAAATTCATTGTATTCGCGTAGGAAAAATTTAATTTTGTGATCGGCCAATAATGTAGTTCATATAATTATGTATTAAATAGATTTACCCTACATTGATTTCTGTAATTCGAATACGATGGACTCGATGTTATGACGGGTGTGAATATAGTTCCAATCTGCCTTATAGCCATCTTTTTCAACAACGATAAAAGCTTGTTTTCCTTTTTGGAGTTCTATTTCAATTTTACCGTTAGATTGGGTTGTTTTGATTATTGGAGAACAGGTTTGCTTGGCTAATTTTTCAAGCTCAATTAAGTCTGCATTTTCAGACATTAAGTTTAGAAAATCAACTGAAACATTATCGTCAAAAGGATAAATTTTCAAACGTGAGTTAGCTAGGCCAATATGAGAATTTAGGTCAATTACTTTCAGTTTTATGGATTGAACTCGAATTGATTTACTGCTTGAGTCATTATTTTGCTCGGTTGAGATATTGGAAGCTAATTCGGATTTCTTGTTTTCTTGTTGGATTATTTGGAATTTGTAAATATCATCTTTACCGGCGCCACCAGGTCGATTAGAACTAAGGTATCCACTCTTACCATCTATATTCAAAAAGAATCCAAAGTCATCGTACCTAGAATTTATGGGTTTTGGTAATCTGTAATGATTGCTAATATTTCCGTCTTGATCTATGGTGCAATAATAAATATCCAAACCTTGGCCATCATCTCTATCACTAGAATAAAATAAATGTTCTTTCCCAAATATGAACGGAAACCATTCATTGTCTTCTGAATTTATGTCCTGACCTAGATGGATATCTTTACTCCAGTTACTTCCTTTTCTTTTTGCCATATATAGATCCATCTTACCAATACTCAAATCTTGGGAGGAAGCAAAAATCATAAAATTACCATCTTCAGAAATAGTTGGGTGGCAATAGTTTGCATCAGGACTACTAAATACGCATTTCTTTATTTTTTTCCATTTACCATTTTGATACACGGCCTGATAAATCTGGAGTAAGAGCCGATCATAATTATCAACTACGATACCTTCTAAATCTTGATTGGCTTTTGTGAAAAAAATCTTCTTTTCTTTTGAGTAAAAGCCGATTGGACCTTCATGCCATTTACTATTTAGCTCTTTGCTAAAACTAGTTGGAACTATATTTGTTTTTGAATCTAAAGGCATCGATTTAAGATCAAAATAGCTGGTAGATTGTCTCCTGAGAAATGTTCCTCTATCTTGCTGGCCAACATATATGAATTGATTCCCCCAAACGATAGGACTAAATTCTTCTCCTTCAGTGTTGATATTTTTCATGTTATTTATTTCAATAACATTCCAATATTGATCACTATTGAATGATTGAGAAGATAACCATTCTGTACTGAGACTAAATAATATGAGATATAGATATTTCACTAGTAATATCGAGGATTTATAATAATGTCTGCTAAGTTTTTCTTTACAAATCTATAATTGGCAATCAACTCTAAACTTCCTGATTCCGCTCTTTTTAAACTTGATAAGCTAATATCATAAGCAAGTCCGAAAAATAATTGATTAGAATATTGAAAGCCTAAAATTATATCCAATGATTCAATCGCAGTACTTCCACCTGAGCTATAATTTAATCCAAGATGGTATCTTTTGTCAAAAATTCCTGACAGATTTAACTCTACTTTTAGTGGAGTGTTTTCGGGTAGTTTTATCAACAATTGTGGACTTAGTTCCCAATAACGCGATACTCTCCATTTCCCACCAGTCATTACATATAGATGTCTAATTTCTGTTCCATTTAGGGGGTCTACTTCATCATTAAAGTCAAGATTAGATTTTGATAATCTTGGTATGGAGGCCCCTGCATAAAATTTATCGTTGTTGTAATATACACCAAAACCTGTGTTGAATATTCTCTTGCTGTACTTGATTTGGTCAACAGCTGGATCCATGGCAAACCCATCAGGGGGCACTAATCTGGGGTCAGAAAAATCAGCTACAAATACTCTAAAAGATACGGATAATCCCATATGGATAACTCCTTTCGAAATTGGTATTTGATATCCAAATGATCCATCCATTGTAGTACGATTAAAAATCGAAATCGATGACTGCTCTAACTGAATTCCAAAACCTATATTTTGAGCTAACGCTGGTAAGTTCGCACTTAGAGCGAAATGCGTTGGAGCTCCATTGAGGCCAATCCATTGATTTCGGTATAGAGCCATGAGACTTATGTGATCATGGGCGCCTGCGTATGCTGGATTCACACCTAATTTATCATAAGCAAATTGTGTAAATAGCAAATCCTGCTGACCATATACGGTCATGCAAAGTAAACTTAATAATGCTATAATACTTCTTCTCAAAATCTATAATTCTATAACGATAAATCCATGTCTTCTCTCACTGTCATTTACTTTGATGGCGTAGTAATACGTTCCTACTGGGAGCACTTCACCATTGTAAGTTCCATCCCAATCATTTTGGTAATCTTGTGTGTTGAAAATTCGATCACCCCATTGATTAAATATCTGGAGCTCTACAATATCGGGACTACCTGGAACTGCACAAGGTACTACTAGCAAATCATTTGCACCATCTCCATTTGGAGTTAATAAATTTGTTGCATCACATCCTTCACTCGTACCTATTCTTATAATTACTGTAGTAGTGGAGCAATTATCTATACAATTTAAGTCACAAATTTCATAACTGATATTTATTTCTTCTGTTTGATTAGGTACAGAATTGATGACCAATTGATCATTTACAATTTCTGCATCTACTCCTTGAGTAATATCTATTATTTCAATGGTGTATTCAGTTCCTATTTCATCATTAGATAAAATATCTAAAGAAACCGGTGTAACTAAACCGTCAAAATTAAATTCGTCATCTTCGGACGCATAGATAATATCTTCGAAATTTAATGTGAACTCTGCGGATGCAAAATTTTCACATAGATCAGAGCTTCCTGTGATAATAATGGTTGCTTCGCCTTCATCTACCACTTCTACAATAATTGCATTAAAATCGAAACTTGTAAGAATTACATTGTCACCAATGATTTCTACTTCTATATTTGAGACTGAATTAGGAACATTAATGTCAATTGTCTGAGTCCCTAAATTACAAATTATCAATTCTTCCGTAACAAAAGTTGGTGCATCCGAAGGCACTTCTTCTAAAGTTATGCTTATCACTGTATTTTCTAAACTAGTACAACCATCTAGAGTCTGCCCTACTTCAAGAATAATTGGGGAAGTGGTAAAGTCTGCCAAACTTAAGTTTTCGAAAATACCCGTATCTGATGAGCTTAATAGGGTGCCATCTGGATTATAAATCTCAAAGGTTCCGCCTGTAGCTGGACTTCCTATATCTATAGTTACATTACTGATATCAGCACAAAATGTAAATTCGGAATTGTCTAGAGCAGGAGCTAATGGGGCTTCATTTACTGTAAGAATAAAATCAATTGATTCATTAGATTGACATCCATTTAAGTCTGCAATGACACTATATGCACCGGCATTATTTAGTTGAGCAGGTCCAAAATCTATCATGCTACCAGTAAATAGTGAGCCATCAGGTAAAGTCCAAATATAATTCCCTTCAGTAATTTCTGGTGTCACAGTCAATATGACTAAGTCTCCTTCACAAACCTCATTTTCACCAACTATAAAAGGACTCGTGAGTTCGTCAAAGATTGTTACTACAAAAATATCTGAATTCTCAGATATACAACCATTCAAATCTATAAGAACAGTATAATTTCCTTGGTCAGAAGAGTTAGCTGCTGGAATATTTAGCATTGGAACATTTGTTATAACCTGACCAAGAGGTGTGTTCCAAGTATATTCTGCTCCATCTACTGCTTCAGTCACCATCAAGGTTACTTCATCACCTGGACATACTGTATTAATACCGGTTATAATTGGTGTAGTTGGAGCAGGATTGATATCTACATTTGTTGTAGAAGGTTCTGTAGAACAAGAGCCGATGAGTACTTCTAGTGTGTAAGTTCCATTATTTTGCGGACCTTCATATGTAACTATAGGATTCTGTTCATTCGAGCTAAATCCATTAGGTCCAGTCCAATTATATTCATAGTTTCCGGTAGGAAATACGGAGGGAGAAAAAGTAAATGTTTCTCCAATTTCCATGCATGATCCAGAAGTGTTCGTCAACGCAGTGATTGTTGGTATATCTTCTACTATTACTTCAGTACTTGTCTCTGCCTCACAACCGGTCAATGTTGTAACCATTAGATTATATATCCCCTCGATGCTTGGGACGGTAACAATTTGCCCTTCATATACTTGATTATTCGGTGCTGTCCAAACGTAGACTGCATTAGGGTTGAATGTAGCTGTTAAGGTCACATCATCTCCATCACATACAGGCCCTGAGTTTGTAGCTCCAATATTTATTTCATCTTCTACTACTACAATAAATGGTTCTGATGGATCACTTGTACATCCTTGTTGGTCTTCTATAATTACTGTCCAAGCTCCAGATAAACTTTCTGTAGAATTTGCTATGATAAATGTATTATCAGATGTGGCCCCTTGATCGATTTCATTTAGAAGCCATCTATATCGATTGGCGGTGGTATTATTGACTACGGATAATACTAGTGGGCTTCCTGCACACACTATATTATCTCCAGATATGATAGGTGTTATTGGTTTTCCAAATATAGCAACAGTGACTACTGCCGGTTCAGAAATACAGCCTCTATCTACGACGACCAACTCATAATCACCTTGATTAGAAACGGTAGAATTTATGATTGTTTCTGGAGTAATGCCAGTTCCAGAATATCCATTAGGACCAGTCCAAATATATTCTAAGGATGGATCAAAATTAGACCCGGATAGAGTAATGTCTTCGCCTTCGCAGACGGTGATAAATATTTCTTCAACCTCCGCAACGGGAGTTTGTATAACTTCGACGGTATAGGTATTAGATGCATTGGATTCGCAATTTGGACCAATAGCGATTACATAATAATTATGTTCCCCAAGTGTTGGGCTTATTTCAAAACTTGGACCCGGGGTTTCTCCTAATAGGATGCCATTTGGAGATACTCCTTCATACCATGCGTAGGTAACTTCATCACTAAAACTATTGGAATTGAGAATAATTCCTTCTCCTTCACAAATGATATCAGAGGAAGCACTTATTTCTGGGCTATCCAAACTTTCAATTAAAATTTCTACTGTACCTGTATATACACATCCAATGGAATTTGTTACCTCCAATAAATATATACCAGAGTTTTGCACGACGACATTTGTAATGATTGGGTCAGCTGCTTCTGAACTAAAGTTTAGCGGTCCTGACCAATTAAAATTCAGAATCTCATCAGAATCTCCATATTCAATATTACTGAAGAGCAATAAAGTATCGCCGCCACAAAGCGAAGACGAAAAAGATGGATTTAGTTCAGCTAGTGTAAAATTCAAATTAGAAACACATGAGGAGGAATTTCCGTGCTCATCTTCTGCTGTAATAGTAACTTCTAGAGGTTCACTAAGACTACTACAATCTAAATCTTCCACTTCTAAAGAAAGAGAAACTTCGGTGCAATTATCCATGAAATTTCCGACAAAAATTTCTGGATCAGAAAAAAGTGTGTCAGGTATTACAACTGGTAATTCTATGGAAAAATCTTCACATTCTAATACTGGTGGAATTTCATCTAAAACAGAGATGTTATAATTACAAGATGCAGCGTTTCCAGAAATGTCTTCTACATCTAAGGTAACGGTATAATCCCCGACTTCTAGATCGACTTCATTTTCTTCATTAATATCAATCGAATTTCCATCTTCGTCGGTAACTTCTATCGAAGGATTTACTTCTGTATAGGCAAGTATGGCTTTTAGAAAGCTAGTTTCATCAATTTGATTTTCAAGATTTTCTCGATTACAAGGTTCTAGGCCTGTTTCTTGACCATTCGGATGGACAAAAGTAAAATTGATTTGCCCATCCTCCTGCCAATTCACAAAATCTTCTTCATTAAGATCTAATTCAAATTCTATGATTTGTTCGCAAGAAAGTTCAGATTGAGGAGTTTGACCTATTTCATTTCCATCTTCATCTCGAATCGAAAAGTAAGCATTATCGTTCTTGGTGTTAGCTCTAAAACGTACAATTAATATTGGGTTTATGATTTGATTTTCAACTACAATATCCTCATATCGTAATAATATGTTATTCGGAATTAGTTGGCCATCTTCATTTTCAATAAATTGAATAAATCCTTCTCCATCTGGCAACGTATCTGTATTGCTGAATGTGTTTCTACAATTTTCAATAAACTCTATTTCTTGACTTAATTTGTGGGATACCGAACAGTTGTCGTCCGCCACAAAAACGATGGTGTCGGATGGACATGATATTTGAGGTAATTGCTCGTCTACAATAGTGAAATTCTGATTACAAGTAATGACATTTCCACTACAATCAGTAGTTCTAAAAATAACGGTCTGATTACCGGCTTCTAAATTTACTTGAATAGAATCTATAATTTCTAAAAAGCTACCATTTCCTAAATCCACTTCATTCAAGGCTACCAATGATTGTGAAAATCCAATGGTTAGCTCAAAATCTACGGTTGGATCACCTTCACAATCTTCGCTTATAGAGGCTCCTCCTATACCACCTGAAAGATTGAATTTACCAGATTCTTTCCAAATATTGATGATGTTTTCTGGGACATTAAAATCTATACTTTCCGTAGCACAATTTTCAATCTGAATCATTTCTTCAATTACAAAATCAGTTTCTTCATCCTGTAATAAAATTGTAATACCGTCTTCCTCCTTTTGGACAAGATTGTTTAATGTAATTCGAATTGTTCCTTCTTCTGACAATTCTACGAAATCTGGGATATCTAAAGATCTAGTTACATTAATCATTAGTATGCCATTCTCTGAAAAATTTTCAGCTTTTATTTTCTTGTATAAATAAATCTCATTTTCTGATACGTCGCAAGACTCATTTATTTCTAGAGCTTGAATCCAAATAGTAGTATCACAGGTGCCTTCTTGTAATATGATTTCTATAGGAGAACCATCGCAGTTTTCAAATTCTGGTAGGTTGTTATTACTTATGGCAATGTTGGATATATAGCTTGTATCATTTTGACAATCATCTAGTATTTGGACTACAATATCTTGTTGAAATAATAAGGTGTTTTCTTCTTCGCAATCAAAGAATGGAAAAAATCCCACATCTATAACACAATCCTCTTCGATGCTTGAGTCAAATACTTTTACTAAGGTGTTTGAACAATTATCACTAACTGGGATTCTTATCAAACTATCTAAATAGTTTTTTACAAGTGATGAAGCTATGGATAATTGATCACAATCAAATTCAAGATCATGAGGGGGATTTTCTATCGAAGGTTGGATGGTGTCAATTCTTCTCACGAATTGTTCGAATTCTGTGGTGTTACCGCAGACATCAGAAAAAATCCAAGTTCTAATCAGTTCTTGATTGCAATTCCCGGTAGTTACAGAACTATCTGATACAGTGTACTGAATTTCACTGCAATCTTCAAGCTGTAGAAAGAAGTCATCAGGGTCTATGATATTTTGAGAACAAGTAATGTTTACTGTGTCGAATGCACGAACAAAAGGTCCAGTGGTATCCAC
>Ga0209828_1000388_pt1 | contig 42761 bp, 39 predicted proteins | sample MaitaG_FD_187429 | JGI IMG/M metagenome (GOLD analysis project Ga0209828, IMG submission 187429) | Marine algal microbial communities from Maine, USA - Maine_Asex2 metaG (SPAdes) (version 2) | ecosystem: Host-associated > Algae > Red algae > Unclassified | place: Maine, USA | collected 2015-01-05
CTGACACCAAATCAAATGCATAAACAAAATAAAGTCAAAAGAAAACAATATAAAACCAAAAAAGGCAGTGATATAAAATCACTACCTTTAGATTATTAATTCTGTATCGCTATTTTAGGACGTCACACCTCTTTTTTTAATATTGTAAAATACTTAGAGATCAACCTCAAATGTGTTGCACTTATGGGTTGAATTCAGTATAGGTTAATTTTAAACTATTTTATAAATAGAAGCATATAATACTTCAGCAGAATCATTTTATGCAAAAATAAATGCTTTTAGTGCTCAGTTTAGAGGTGTAAAAATGTAGAATTCTTACTCTATAGATTAAAAATAATACTTGCATAAATATAGCATTTGGGCTTGATCCCTTAATTCTTTCAGATTATTTATAATAAGTTGGTTAAGTTATTTTATTTTTTTGGAGAGACCATTACCTATAAAAAAAGCCACTATTTCTAGTGGCTTCTATAAACTTGCTCCTCTTCTTAGGCTCGAACTAAGGACCCTCTGATTAACAGTCAGATGCTCTAACCAACTGAGCTAAAGAGGAGTGTTTTTCGCTATTGCGAGCGCAAATATAATCTGTTTTTTGTTTTTTACAAAACAAAAACAAAAATTTATTTAAATATTGCTTTAAAAATATCATTTCCATTAGCAAATAGCACTAACGCTATTAAAATAAAGAAACCAACTGTTTGTGCGTACTCCATAAATTTATCGCTAGGCTTACGACCAGAAATCATTTCATAAAGTAAAAACATAACATGTCCACCATCCAAAGCAGGAATTGGCAATAAATTTAAAACGCCTAGCATAATAGAAAGAAACGCTGTAATACTCCAAAAGGTTTGCCAGTTCCAATAATCTGGGAACACATTCAATATGGCATAAAATCCGCCAACGCCTTTATACGCTCCTGTTTTTGGATTTCCTATTTCTTTTAGTTGACCAAAATACTTATCCATTTGGTCTGTAAACTTGTTATAACCACCAGCAAAACTTTCACCAAAAGAGTACTTTTTGTTCTTCATTTTAAAATACCCTAAAGCTTCCATAGCATCTGTTCCTACACGAGGGAAATATTCTATGCCTAATGTAGCACTATCGGTTACTTTTAAACGCTCGCTTACAATTTGTTCATCTCTTAATAGTGATACTTCAACTTCTTGTCCCTTATAGCGTTTTAAAAGTGATTTAACCTCATCGAAATATTTTAATTTCTCATTATTTATAGCTGTAATTACATCCCTCTTTTTAATATCTGCATTAGCATTAATTGAGTTTTCTGGCAAAGCTCCAACCATAAAAGGGTAACGCATTTCGAACAAATCTCTGTTTTTACTATCAGAAAAATTTCCAAGAAAATCCTCTGGAATGGCTATAGTTTGCTCTTTATTATCTCTAACTATTGTTATACTTCTTGCGCCAATAAAATTGCCTTTTATATCTGCTACATGTTCTACAGGATAATCACCAACCTTGATAACATTATCGCCAGTTTTAAAACCTAAATCGGTTAATAGTGGATTTTCAACTAAATAACCATCCTGAATAGTTTTAGCATCAATATGTCTATCACCATAAATAAAAGACAGGAAAAAATAAATAATGTAAGCCAGTAAAAAATTAACAAAAACACCACCTAACATAATAATTAAACGCTGCCAGGCTGGTTTAGATCTAAACTCCCAAGGTTTTGGTTCTTCTTTCATGGCTTCGGTGTCCATACTTTCATCAATCATCCCAGCAATTTTTACATAACCACCAAGTGGTAACCAGCCAATACCATAAACGGTTTCACCAATTTTTTTCTTGAAAAGTGAAAACTTAACATCAAAAAATAAGTAAAATTTTTCTACTCTAGTTCCAAATAATTTTGCTGGAATAAAATGTCCAAGCTCGTGAAGTATGATTAATAGCGAAAGTCCCAGTAAAAACTGAGAAATTTGTATAATAATTCCCATGTAATTTATCTATTCATTTTTATAACGCCCAAAAGTAAGTATTTAGACTTAGTATTAAAAGCTATTACTTAAATGCTTTACTTTTTAACAGCATTTATAAGTATAAAAAAGGTTTTATAATTGTTTGCATCGTATTTTTGCAAAGGCTTTATATAATTTTTCATTTATGCTTTTCTTTTTTAAAGATTATAAAAATTTTGCGATTGGTTTTTTTATCCTTTCAGCAATTATAGTTTTAATAATTTATAATATTTTAAATGTCGAAAAACCTTTACCAATCCATCAACCTGCTAATTTTGAATCTAAATTGGTAGATAGCACTATACAGCATATTAAAAAATATCACAAAATTGCAGATTTTAGACTTACCAACCAAAATGGAAAAATAATTACTCAAGAGGATTATAAGGGTAAAATTTATGTTGCCGATTTTTTCTTTACAACTTGCCAATCTATTTGTCCGATAATGACAGATCACATGTACAGCATACAACAAGAATTTATCGACGATAAAGAGGTTATGTTACTTTCTCATTCTGTAACTCCTAAAATAGATAGTGTGGCTCAACTTAAAAAATATGCTAAATTAAAAGGCGTAAACGACGCTAAATGGAACTTAGTAACTGGTAACAAAAAGCATATCTACGAATTAACTAGAAAAAGTTATTTTGCTGTTTTAACTGATGGTAATGGAGATGAATTTGATATGATTCATACAGAAAACTTTATTTTAGTAGATAAAAAACAAAGAATTCGTGGTATTTACGATGGTACAAGTAGGGCATCTATAGATTCGCTTATTACAGATATTAAAAAATTAAAACGTATGGAAGGCTAATAATAGAGAAAAGAACCTATAAAACACTGCCAAACTTTTAACTTTTAACTTTTTTAACTTTTAACTTTAACTTACTTTTGCTTCTTTAAAATCAATCTAAATAAGCTTGCAACAGACAATAGCACATTTAAAACGAGGAGAAAAAGCAATAATAACAGATGTTTCTTCAGAATTAATTCCATTAAAACTCCTTGAAATGGGCTGTCTACCTGGTAATTTTGTAGAATTAGTTCAAGTTGCTCCATTTTCAGATCCATTGTATCTCAATATTAACGGTAGTTATTTAGCGATAAGAAAAGAGACCGCTATTCATATTTTAATAGATAAAATAGATGAGTAAGCAAATAAATGTAGCTTTAATAGGAAATCCCAATACAGGAAAAACCTCTGTATTTAATGCGCTTACGGGTCTAAACCAGCAGGTTGGTAACTATCCAGGAATAACTGTAGAAAAAAAAGAAGGCATTTGTAAATTACCAAGAGGAGTAAAAGCTCACATTATAGACTTACCTGGTACGTATAGCTTAAATGCTTCTTCTTTAGATGAAAATGTCGTTATAGAATTACTTTTAAACCGAAACGATAAAGATTTTCCTGATGTTGCTGTAGTTGTTAGCGATGTAGAAAACCTAAAACGTAACCTTCTGCTCTTTACACAAATTAAAGATCTCGAAATACCTTGTTTGCTGGTTATTAATATGGCAGACAGAATGCGTAGTAAAGGAATTTCGCTCGATGTAGGCTATTTAGAAACGCAATTAGAAACAAAAATTGCTGTTATAAGTACGCGTAAAAATGAAGGAATTGTTAACCTTAAACAACAAATTTCTAATTATAAAGAGTTATCAATCAAGCCTTGTTTAAGTGCTTCGGAAATTGATACAGAATATTTTAATAGGCTACGCAAAGCATTTCCACATCAGTTACTATACAAGCTATGGTTAGTAATTACGCAAGATGTTAACTTCGGAAAAACAAATAGAAAAGAGATTGATGCTATTGCGAGTTTTAAAACAAAATCTAAAGCAGACCTTAAAAGGCTTCAGCAAAAAGAAACAATTAAGCGTTACCAATTTTTAAATAATGTTCTAAAAAAAGGACAGACTATAGACGTATCTCAAGCAACAGGTATTCGTGCAAAATTAGACCGCATACTTACCCACAAAGTTTGGGGCTATGTTATTTTTTTTTTAATTCTTTTAGTTATTTTTCAAGCTATTTACGATTGGTCTAGTGTGCCAATGGATTGGATAGATTCGTCTTTCGCATTTTTAAATAATTGGATAAAAGCAACATTTCCTGGCGGAGGAAAAGTAACCGATTTGGTTGCAGAAGGTATTATTTCTGGCTTAGGAGGTATTGTTATTTTTATTCCGCAAATCGCCTTTTTATTTTTATTTATTGCTGTGCTTGAAGAAAGTGGGTATATGAGTCGGGTGGTATTTTTAATGGACCGTATCATGCGTCGATTTGGCTTAAGTGGTAAAAGTATTGTACCACTAATTTCTGGAACTGCTTGTGCTATTCCTGCAATTATGGCGACACGAAATATAGAAAGTTGGAAAGAGCGTTTAATTACCATTTTAGTAACGCCTTTTACAACGTGTTCAGCTCGATTACCTGTCTATTTAATTATTATTTCGCTAGTAATTCCTGAAGGTAGAATATTAGGTTTAAGTTATCAAGCTTTAACATTAATGCTACTTTATCTTCTTGGTTTTGGTGCTGCTGTAGGTTCTGCCTGGCTTTTAAATAAAATTCTAAAAATTAAAAGTAAAACCTTTTTTGTAGTGGAAATGCCAAATTATAAAGTACCACTTTTTAAAAATGTTGCACTTACTGTTTTAGAAAAAACAAAAGCTTTTATTTTTGGAGCAGGGAAAATAATTTTAGCTATTTCTATTGTACTTTGGGTATTAGCTTCTTATGGTCCAGGAAAGCAATTTAATAATGCTGAAAATATTGTAACTAAACAATACGCCTCTCAAAATTTAAATAAAGAAGAATTACAACAAAAAATAGCATCTCATAAACTTGAACATTCATTTATAGGTATTGCAGGACATGCTATAGAGCCAGCCATTAGACCGTTAGGTTACGATTGGAAAATAGGTATAGCTATAGTAAGTTCCTTTGCAGCTCGTGAGGTATTTGTGGGTACTTTAGCCACAATTTATAGCGTTGGAAGTGATGATGAAGAAACCATAAAAAACCGAATGGCAGGCGAAGTAAACCCAATACTTGGAGGCCCTTTATTTAATTTCGCTTCTGGAATTTCTTTACTTTTATTTTATGCTTTTGCCATGCAATGCATGAGTACTTTAGCCATTGTAAAGCGAGAAACTAATAGTTGGAAATGGCCAATTTACCAATTTGTGATAATGACTGGCATAGCTTATGTGGCAGGTTTAATAGCATATCAATTCTTAAAATAAATGAGTACAGTACTTCAAAATATAATTGTTTTTATAATTTTAGGCTTTGCAATAGTTTTTTTGGTGAAGAAATACTTCTGGAAAAAGAAATCTAAAAAGTCTTGTGGAACGAATGATTGTAGTTGCCATTAAAATAATTTATTTAGGAAAAGGGATCTTACAAATTACAAGTCACAGTCTAAAATTCATCATTTTAATAGTATTTAAAATCACATAAAATATATAAACGCTGTACTCTGTCTAGAAAATTACTCTCTAACATCCAACGTAATATAATAATTTTCTAGATTTATTTTACTTGTATGCTTTGGATAAGGCATGATATTAAACCCAGAAACTGTTAGTTTTTCCGAAGAAAACAAATTCCCAAATGAAGTTTGTAAATGAGACGTGGGCGAAATGACTAGGCGTTTTTGCTCTAATCGTTTACCGTTTTTAAAAACATCAATTAATACCACCGCTTCACCAGCCCAAACGCATTGTACACCTTTAGGGCAACGCGAATCGCTTTCAACAGCTACAAATTTAAATTCTAAATCTTCAACATTTATTGTTTTTCCATACATTAATTTAGAAATAATTTTTGGTGCTTCGACTTTAATATTTGTTGAATCTTGCGCAGATGATAATAACATAACTAAAAAAGCCAAAATAAAAAAAGTGTATTTCATAATTAAATAGGTTTTAAAAATAAATTTTTTGCAACGTTTTGAGAGACCGTGATTTCACGACTATTAAGTTCAATTTTAATAGATTGGTCAAAAGGTTCTTTATGTATTAGTACAATTTCCGTTCCTAAAGCTATAGCGTTAGCATCTAAATATTTTAAAAATGTAGAGGATGTATCTTTAACTCCAAAACATTGGTATTTATTTCCAATTACCGCTTGAGATAACAACACCTTTTTAATTTGCTTAAAATTTCCATTTTTATCTGGTATTGGATCCCCATGTGGATCATGCGATGGGTGTTTTAAAAAGGCGTCTAATTGGTCTATTAATTTTTTAGATTTAATATGTTCTAATTGTTCTGCAACCTCATGCACTTCGTCCCATTTAAAATTTAGTTTTTCAACTAAAAACACTTCCCAAAGGCGATGTCTTCTAATTACCTTAATAGCATGACTTCGACCTGCTTTAGACAATGTAGCGCCTTGATAGGGCACATGTGTTAGCATGTTTTTTTCAGCCAATTTCTTTACCATATCTGTAGCAGACGAAGCTTTTGTTTTCATTTCGTCTGCAAGCGCATTTGTAGACACTCCATTTTTATAGTGTTGCTCTAAATGGTAGATGGCTTTTAGGTAATTTTCTTCTGCTAATGTCACATTTTTTTAATTTACGCAAAGATAAATTTTTTTAATTAGAATCATATTTTTAGATTTGCCTAAATATTAAATTTTATAACTCTAAAAAGAGTGTCTTTATTTATGAAATATATTACGCTTATTACCCTATTTATAGTCACTTTAGTTTTTGCGCAAGATGGTAAAACCATGATTTCTGGTCAAATAACAGTAAAAGGAGAACCTGTTTCTTTTGCCAGCATTTATGTTAAGGATAGTGGAGAAGGTACCGATGCAGACGAAAATGGTAGATACCAAATGAGGATTACATCTGGGTCTGTTGTTTTAGTAGTTAAATCTCAGGGCTATCGTACGCAAATGCAAAATGTAATTTTAACTAAAGGAGTTAATAAAACTATTAATTTTAAAATGGTAGAGGATGCCTTTGGTTTAGATCAAGTTGTAATTAGCGCTACTAGGAATAGAATTAGTAAAAAAGAAGCCCCAGTTATTGTTAAGGTTTTAAGTCCTAAATTGTTTAACGCTACGCAAGCTCTTTCTTTAGCTGATGGTTTAAATTACCAACCAGGAGTGCGTGTAGAAACCAATTGCCAAAATTGTGGTTTTACGCAAGTGCGTATGAATGGTTTAGAAGGACCATACGCACAAATTTTAGTTAATAGTCGCCCTGTATTTAGTGGATTAAATGGTATTTATGGTTTAGAGCAAATTCCAGTAAGTATTATAGATCGTGTGGAGGTTGTACGTAGTGGTGGTTCTGCATTATTTGGCTCAAATGCCATTGCAGGTACTATTAATATTATTACTAAAGAACCAGTTAACGATAGCTGGGAGGTTAGTTCTACTTTAGGCTTAATTAATGGTAAGACTGCAGATCGTAGTGTTAACGTAAATGGCTCGATAGTGAGTGAAGATTTAACTAGTGGTGTTACAATTTACGGTATTTTTAGAGATCGAGATGCATTTGATGCTAATGGAGATGGTTACAGTGAAATTACAGAATTAAATAATAATTCTCTGGGAGCCAAGACATTTTTAAGACCAAACGACAATAGCAGAATTGGTTTAGATTTTACTGCTATAAGGGAATATAGACGCGGAGGAGACGGCTTAGATTTAGCGCCTCAGTTTACTAACATTACCGAAGAATTAGATCACAACACCATATTTTCAGGCTTAGATTATGAGTTGTTTAACGATGAACGTACACAGGCATTAAGCGTTTATACATCTCTACAATACACGAAAAGAGATAGCTATTATGGCGGTCTTGGTGGTGGTACCGCTCCAGAAGATTTTGAGGCTGCAAATAACGCTTTTGGTAAAACTAAAGATTTGGCTTTTGTTGCTGGTATTAAATATAATTATGAATTTAAAAATAAAAATGTTTTAACAGCTGGTTTAGAATACCAATTAAACGATACAGATGATGCCATTAAAGGTTATAACCGTTTAGTCAACCAAAAAGTAAAGAGTATTGGTTTATATGGGCAATACGAGTGGAAACCTACAGAAAAATTTACTGCACTTCTTGGTGCACGTTTAGATAACGTAAATGTTGATGGGTTTTATACCATACAAGATATTGAGCTCACTTCTAAAGTTATAGAAACCGTATTGAATCCGCGTTTAACCATACTTTATAATATTAATGATGCCTTGCAATTTAGAGGTGGGTATGCCAGAGGTTTTAGAGCTGCACAGGCTTTTAGTGAGGATCTTCATATATCTTCAGTTGGAGGCGAACAACGTTTTGTTATATTGTCGGATAATTTGGAAAGTGAATTTTCAAATGCTTATACAGCGTCTTTAGATTATACAAAAGATTTTAATAAAACACAGACCAATCTATTATTTGAAGGTTTTTACACCACCTTAAAAAACCCATTTACTATTGTAAGTACAGGAACATCTCTACCAAATGGGTCTATTTTAGAAGAATCTAGAAACGGTTCTGGAGCTTATGTTGCTGGATTAAATATTGAGTTGAGTGTGTCACCAAATTCAGATTTATCTTTTCAAGCTGGTGGTACATTTCAAAAGTCAATATTTAAAGAAGATCAATTGTTATTTGAAGCAGATGGTTCTGTTTCTGGAGAACAAGATGTTATTATAGACGCCTTTGTTAGAGCTCCAAATGTTTACGGTTTTTTAACCTCAAATTGGCAAGTTAATAAAGCTTTTAAAATAGACGTCACTGGTAATTATACAGGATCTATGGTTGTGCCACATGTTATTAGTGATTCTGGTTTTATAGATTTGGTCGATTCTAAATCGTTTGTTGATATAACTACTAAAATAACCTATCATGTTGATGTAAAAGAAGCCTTTCACATTGAATTTAGCACCGGTATACAAAATATGTTTAACAGCTATCAAAATGATTTTGATTCTGGAGCTACTAGAGATTCAGATTATATTTATGGACCAAATAGACCAAGAACTATAGTTATGGGTATTAAATTTGGTGATTTTTAAAACCTTATATTTATGAATATGAAATATCTTTTCTCATTGATACTAATTTTTTTTGTAATACAAATTACTCCATCACAAACTAATGAAAAAATCCAGTGGAAAACATGGACAGAATTAGAGGAGGCGTTTACAACAAAACCTAAGCCAGTTTTTATTTACTTTCATGCACATTGGTGTAATTATTGTAAAAAATTAAAGCGAGAAGTTTTTACCAAAAAGAAGGTAATAGAAAAAATAAACAGCGACTATTATGCTGTAAAAATGGATGTAGAAACCTTAGATACCATTGTTTTTGACGGCGTAACATTTACTAATAAACAAGCAGAAAGCAAACGTAATGGCATACACGAGTTGCCTTTGCTTTTGGCTTCTAGAGAAGATAAGTTATTTACACTTCCAGCAACCTTGTTATTTAATCGTGATTTTAAAATTAGAGAACGCCTTTTTACGTATTACACATCAAAAACTATTTTAGAAAAATTCTAATTTGTATTAGAAACTATTAATCTGGAAATTTTTTCTATCAAATTGTTCGATTGGTTTTTGTTAAATAGCTTAAAAATACCTAATTATATTTATTATACCTTCACCAATAACCATTATAATTAAGGCTATGTTACTAGCTTTTTAATTTGAATTCATTAAAAAATAATTCAATTTTTAGTACATTCGTAATAAATATTTAGACAAATGAAAAAATATCTATTATTAATAATTACATTATCTTTTTTTAATTGTAAAAACAATACAGAAGAAAAAAATAATAAATTAAATATTGTAACTACCACAACTATGATTACCGATTTAGTTGAAAATATTGGTGGTGATTTAGTTAATATACAAGGTTTAATGGGTAGTGGTGTCGATCCGCATTTATTTAAAGCAAGCGAAGGCGACGTGTCTAAATTAGTAAATGCAGACGTTATATTTTACAACGGTTTACATTTAGAAGGAAAACTAGTTGAGGTTTTCGAAAAAATGGGAAGTAAAACCCAAACACCAATAGAACTGGGCGCAGTTTTAGACAAATCTCAATTAATAGGCTCGGAATATTTTGCTTCAAATTACGATCCGCACGTATGGTTTAATATTACTTTTTTCAAGCAATTTGCAAAAAAAGTAACTTTGGTTTTGTCTGAAAAAGACCCTGAAAACGCTACTAATTTTTCTAAAAATGAAAAACTCTTTCTTGAGAAATTAGACGCTTTAGAACAAACTGTTTTAGCAACCATTGAAACACTTCCGAAGGAAAAAAGAATACTGGTAACCGCACACGATGCTTTTAATTACTTTGGTAAAAACTACAATTTTAATGTGGTTGGATTACAAGGTTTAAGCACAGCAACCGAAGCCGGAGTTCAAGACGTACAAAAATTAGCAGCATTTATTATCGAGAATAAAGTAAAAGCAATTTTTGTAGAAAGTTCCGTACCAAAACGAACAATTGAAGCGTTGCAAGCTGCTGTAAAATCTAAAGGTCACGACGTTAAAATTGGAGGTACTTTATATTCTGATGCTTTAGGAAATGCAGGAACGGTAGAAGGTACTTATATTGGTATGTTTAAGTATAATGTGAATACAATTGTAAATGCCTTAAAATAATGAGTAAAAAAATAGCAGTAAAAGTCGACGATTTAACTGTGGCGTATAATTATAAACCAGTGCTTTGGGATATTGATTTGGAAATTCCAGAAGGCGTACTTATGGCTATTGTTGGGCCAAATGGTGCAGGCAAATCAACACTTATAAAATCTATTTTAGGCATATTAAATCCTATTGCTGGTAGTGTTACCATTTATGGTAAACCTTACAAAAAACAACGCCACTTAGTAGCTTATGTCCCACAAAAAGGCAGTGTGGATTGGGATTTTCCAACAACAGCTTTAGATGTTGTAATGATGGGCACTTATGGTAGTTTAGGTTGGATTAAAAGACCAAAACAAAAAGAAAAAAAAGCGGCCTTAGAAGCTTTAGAAAAAGTGGGTATGTTGGCTTTTAAAAGCAGACAAATTAGCCAACTTTCTGGTGGACAACAACAACGTATTTTTCTTGCACGTGCGTTAGTACAAAACGCATCTATTTATTTTATGGACGAACCGTTTCAGGGCGTAGATGCTACAACCGAAATAGCAATTATTAATATTTTAAAAGAATTACGAAAAGCTGGTAAAACAGTTATAGTCGTGCATCATGATTTGCAAACTGTTCCAGAATATTTTGATTGGGTTACCTTTTTAAACGTAAAAAAAATTGCCACAGGTCCTGTTAAAGATATCTTTAACGATAATAATTTAACGAAAACTTATGGTATTAATTTTAAGGTTAGTGTACAAGAGTAAATTTTGATAGAAAAAATGAAAGACAAAATTTATATAAAAGATTGGCAATTATTTAAGCCAGAAAATTTTAGTAGTAATACAGATTTATACTATCTTAAAGTAGCAAACAAGGTATATAATAATCTAAATACAGAACCAACTCTAATACTCACTGGAAAAAAAAATTAGCAATCGACATAACAGAATATTTTCAATTAGTTTTCACAGACTACACACTTAGAACCATAACACTTGGTACTGCTACTTTAGGAGCCGTTACAGGTATGTTAGGAAGCTTCGCTGTGCTTAGAAAGCAAAGTTTACTTGGCGATGCTATATCGCACGCAGCGCTGCCTGGCATTGCTATTGCCTTTTTAATTACAGGTGCAAAAGATACTAATACATTACTTTTAGGCGCTTTAGTAAGTGGCTTAATTGGTACATTTTGGATTCGAGGTATAGTAAATAAAACACATTTAAAAAGCGACACGGCATTAGGTTTAATTTTATCTTTATTTTTTGGTTTTGGTATGTTGTTATTAACCTTCATTCAAAAACAACCCAATGCTAATCAAGCAGGCTTAGATAAGTATTTGTTTGGACAAGCAGCAACTTTAGTAGAAAGTGATGTTTGGCTAATGGCTATTGTTACAGGTTTGTGCTTATTTGTTTTACTATTGTTTTGGAAAGAATTCAAGCTATTGCTTTTTGATGCCGATTATACAAAAACACTAGGTTTCAATACTAAATTTATAGACATATTAATTACTAGTTTTATTGTTTTAGCTATAGTTTTAGGGTTACAAACTGTTGGTGTTGTATTAATGAGTGCTATGCTTTTAGCTCCTGCTGCGGCTGCGCGACAATGGACAAACAGTTTAGCAACAATGGTTTTTTTATCTGCTATTTTTGGTGCATTTTCTGGCGTATTTGGTACAGCAATTAGTGCTAGCCAAACCAACTTATCAACTGGGCCAGTAATTGTATTGGTAGCTTCAGTTTTTGTATTTTTTTCATTTGTATTTTCTCCAAGTCGCGGTTTACTTTTTAAACAAATACGTATTATTAGAAATCGTCGCGATTTAGAACTTCACAAAACATTAGCTTTTATGCATAATATAGTAGAAACACATGACGATATTTCGCATCCTCATGCTATTAAATTACTAAATAATTTTCATGGCTACACACGTAAAACTTTACAAAAATTAGTAGAGTTAAATTATGTAACGCTTGATGGGAGCGACTGGAGTTTAACCGAAACTGGTTTTAAAACGGCAGAAAATTTATATAATAAACAAACCACAGAAGATGAATAGCGCTCAAATAGAAATACAGCTTATTGCGAGTTTAGTGGCTATAGCATGCGCCATTCCTGGCACCTTTTTAGTGTTACGTAAAATGGCGATGATAAGCGATGCTATTAGTCATTCCATACTACCAGGTATTGTTATTGGTTTTTTTATTACACAAGATCTAAACTCACCATTATTAATTCTCTTAGCTGCTTTTACAGGAATAATTACCGCTGTTTTGGTTGAATATATACAGAAAACAGGACTGGTTAAAGAAGACACAGCTATTGGTTTAGTATTTCCTGCGTTGTTTAGTATTGGCGTTATTTTAATTGCTAAAAATGCTAACGATGTCCATTTAGATGTTGACGCTGTTTTATTAGGCGAATTAGCTTTTGCACCTTTTAATAGGTTACTAATTTTAGGAACAGATGTTGGACCAAAAGCATTATGGATTGTTGGTGTTATTTTGTTAATCACTATAACGTTATTAATTGCCTTTTTTAAAGAATTAAAAGTTAGTACGTTTGATGCTGGATTGGCCGCTTCGCTTGGTTTTTCGCCAGCCATAATACATTATGGTTTAATGAGTGTGGCATCCGTAACAACCGTTGGTGCATTTGATGCTGTTGGTGCTATTTTGGTTGTTGCATTAATGATTGCGCCTGCCGCAACTGCTTATTTACTAACAACAGATTTAAAAAAAATGTTGGTACTCGCCATAAGCTTTGGTGTATTAAGTGCTATTTCTGGTTATTGGTTAGCCCATTACTTAGATGCTTCTATTGCTGGTTCTATTACAACCATGCTAGGTTTACTCTTCTTATTCGTGTATTTATTTTCACCAAGTAAAGGTATTATTGCAGTGATGTATCGCGAAAAACAGCAACGTACAGAAGTATCTTTACTTACCTTCTTACTCCATCTAAAAAACCATAACGAGTTGGAAGAAAGACACGTAAACCATCTACGCGAACATATAAATTGGCAAAAAGTAAGAGCTAAAGCAGTATTAGATTTAGCGCTTGAAAATAATATGATTGTAGTCGAAAAAAACATCATTTCACTTACTCAAAAAGGCGATACTTTTACCTCTAAAGCCATCGATTATATTATTACCAACGAAGATGCTCAAATAGAGGATATGAAAGATGATTTCTTTTTGTTTAGAGGTTAACCATGTTTAGCTTTTGGCTTATGGGTTTTAAATTTTGGAAGGTTATCTGTAATTACCAAATCAAAAAAAAATCAACTTAATTTCAATCGATTTTTATAGTAGAAAAAATATAACTTTGTATTATATAACAATGTATGCTAGAAAAGAAAAATATAGAACTAGAAAGTGCTGTTTTAATTGGAGTAATAACTAAAGCTCAAGACGAAGTTAAATCTAAAGAATATTTAGACGAACTAGAGTTTTTAACCTTTACAGCAGGTGGAGAAGTAAAAAAACGATTCACCCAAAAAATGGAAATGCCTAATGCCAAAACCTATATAGGGACAGGTAAAATGGAAGAAGTACGCAAATATATTCAAGATAATAAAATTGGCACTGCTATTTTCGACGACGAGTTATCTGCCTCCCAAGAGCGTAGTATTAGTAAAATTCTAGAATGTAAAGTCCTCGACAGAACCAATCTTATTCTCGATATTTTTGCACAACGTGCACAAACAAGTTACGCAAGAACCCAAGTAGAATTAGCGCAATGCGAATATTTACTACCAAGATTAAAAGGAATGTGGACACACCTTGAACGCCAAAAAGGTGGAATAGGTATGCGTGGCCCTGGAGAAACAGAAATTGAAACAGACAGACGTATTGTAAGAGATCGTATCTCGCTGCTTAAAGATAAAATTAAGGTAATAGACAAGCAAATGTCTGTACAACGTGGAAACCGTGGTAAAATGGTACGTGTAGCCTTAGTTGGTTACACAAATGTTGGTAAATCTACTTTAATGAATACTATTAGTAAAAGTAAAGTATTTGCAGAAAATAAGCTTTTTGCAACTTTAGATACTACGGTTAGAAAAGTAGTAATCCAAAATTTACCCTTTTTATTAAGTGACACTGTAGGTTTTATACGCAAACTGCCAACCCAACTAGTAGATAGTTTTAAAAGTACATTAGACGAGGTTCGAGAGGCAGATTTATTACTGCACATTGTAGATATTTCTCACCCTAATTTCGAAGACCATATCGCCTCTGTAGACAAAGTTTTAGGAGAAATAGATAGTGGTGATAAGCCAGTTATTATGGTATTTAATAAAATTGATGCTTATCAAGCAAAACCGTTTGATGATACTGATTTAGTTGCAGAGCGAACCGAAGAACATTATAGTCTTGCCGAGTGGAAGAAAACATGGATGAGTAGAGTAGGTAAAAATAATGCGCTATTTATCTCTGCATTAAATAAAGAGAATTTAGAAGACTTTAAAAAAATAGTTTACAATGAGGTTCGCGAAATCCATGTAACCCGTTTTCCATACAATCACTTTCTATATCCAGACTACGATTATAAAAATATGGGAGAAGAAGAATAGAACCATTAGGGCGTTACCCAGCCAATGCGGAAAAAGCATTGTCTTGGTCAGGCTGTACGCTATATCTTTTTTTTGCCATATATGGCAGCAAAAAAAAGGATGCCGCTTCCATCCTTAACGCAAAAAGCGCTTCAAAATAAAAATTTTGAAGCGCTTTTTTTAGTACTTATTCTTATACATTATGCGTTTAAAACGCTAAATATTATAATTTGTAAGTTAACCCTAATAACCAGAAAGATTGTAATTTATTATCTACAGTTTCAAAGCTTGTAAGTGGTGCAGTTTGTTGTGCAAAATTTAAAGCTTCCTGCTTGTTGCTTCTTAAACCAAAATCAAAACCAACCCCAATCATTTTCCATAATGTGTAGCTAAAAGAGTTTGTCCATGTTACGTTAGATAAATCTCCACTCTTATAACTTTGGAAAGCAGATAAGTTAGATTTAAAACTAACTGCTCCAATTTGTCTTGTATAATCTGCAACAATCTTTGCACCTAAAGACGACTGAAAAACAGCATCGTTTTCTGCAAAAACAAAGTTGTAGTTTAAAGGGTGTATAACTACCACTAAGTATTGGTTAGGAGTCCAAGTACCACCAACACCAACGTCTAAGTATCCTGGATCGTTAAAGTTATCTAATAACGTAGTTCTATACTCTCCTAAAGCAGAAATAGCAAATTGCTCAGTTATTTTTCTTCCGTATAAAGAAGAAATATTAAAAACATCTGTAGTAGCGTTAAAATCATCACTATCAAGCGCTGAACTCTTATCATCGATTTTTACCCAGTTTAAGTTAGACGTTAAAGCATTTCTCCAGAAAAATTTATCTCTGTTTAAATTTGCGAAACCATTAATAGATATACCAATATTACCAGAAGAAATATTTGGAGTGCCTTGAGAATACCAGTTGCTAAAATTTGAAAGTGTGCCACCTACGGTTCCAAAAAGACCTTTGTTCCATCCTGGAAGCGCATCTATTTGAGCTTGTATTGCATCAGCTTCTGCTTGAGTTGCTTCAATAGCATCTAATTTTGCTTGCTTTTGGGTTTTAAGCTCTTCTCTAGTTTGCGCATTCATTGTCACCATTCCGACAAAAAACACAGATAATAATAATAGTTTTTTCATAATTGTTAATTTTTAAGTTACGTAAATTTTATTTTTTTAGTTATTGATGCAAAGATATGCATTGTAAGTATTTAACCAAAAATTAAGCAGCGCATTAATTAATTGATAATGAGTAAGATAGAAAATTTATAAAGTAATTAACTTTTAAAAAGTGGCACAAAAGAGCAGGCCTCTCCATACATTAGGGATTTAGCTACTGGTTTTAGTTTTTTTACAAGCATAGTGTAAGCGTTTACAGGCACTGGCTTGTTAGAACAACCTTTAATAATTATGGGCTTGTTTCTAAAAGATTCCTCATCGATTAAGTTAATAATGTCTTGATAATTGGAAGTCTCTAAATCTTCTAAAGTTCCAATAACGACTTTTTCGACAAAAGGCTCCAAATTAACGACTAAAAGCATGTAAGCCCAAGCAGGAATTATAGCATCTGTAGAGCACGTTAATGCTAAAAATTCATTTTGATGTTGAGACCAATTATAATTTTCTACAAGCCCACGAAAATCTTTTTCTCGAAGAACAAGACCTTCATATAACCAATCTTTAATGTCAAACTCTACACGCTTACCTATTGGATAAAAATCTTCAAGGTCAAAAGTAACCAATTTACTATTTGCTACGCGATTTATTATTTTATCTTTCATTTTAACTAAGTTGATAATTTTTAAAGTTTAAATATCAAAAGTCTCTTGCTATTGTAAGTATGTATTGTTTTACTGCGACTATGCATTAAATATTAATTTTAAAGCATCCCAAGTTCTAATTTAGCTTCTTCGCTCATTAATTCCTGTGTCCAAGGCGGATCGAAAGTTATTTCCACTTCTGCATCATTAACATCTTTAAGTGACTTTACTTTGTCTTCAACTTCTTTTGGTAGCGTTTCTGCTACAGGACAATTTGGCGTGGTTAACGTCATTAATATTTTTACTTCGTAGTCTTCATTTACAAAAACATCGTAAATTAATCCTAGTTCGTATATATCTACGGGAATTTCTGGATCGTAGATAGTTTTTATTACTGCTACAATTTTCTCTCCTAATTCTGTGGTATCTATTGTTGTTTCGCTCATTTTTATTTATGCGTTAAGTTGTTTGTTGTTTAGTCTTGAATTTGTGCACAACAACTTTACAACGATTTATATTACTTGCGTTTGGTAAGCAATTGCATACATTTTAATTTGTTTTATCATACTAACCAAACCATTTGCTCTTGTTGGAGATAAATGTTCTTTTAATCCAATTGCATCAATAAAGTCTGTATTGGCTTCAATAATATTTTTTGGATGCTGGTTAGAAAATGTTCTAATTAATATTGCAATAATTCCTTTAGTAATAATGGCATCGCTATCTGCGGTAAAATTAATTTTATTATCATTCATTTCTGCATGAACCCACACTTTACTTTGGCAACCTTTAATAATATTATTTTCGGTTTTAAATTGATCTTCAATTAAAGGTAAATCCTTACCTAAATCTATCATGTATTGGTAGCGTTCTTCCCAATCTTCAAACATTGAAAATTCGTCTATTATTTCGTCTTGAATTTCTTTTATGCTTTGCATTATTATATTTCTAATTAAAATTGCATATTGTTTGTAATTAATGATTATTTATTAATTGCTAGTTTCTGCAATTTTTATAACCTTGTTTACTAGATTAGCATATTTTTCATGAGGATTTCCTGCATCAAAAGGTTTTAAATCGTAAACAGATCTACCTAGTGTAATAGTAAAATTTGCCATAGCAGCGCCGTCGTATCTATGCGCTTTACTTGGTGCTTCTAGCTGTGTTAGCTCTTTTAAGTTAGAACTTTTTAATAGTGCAATTAACGCTTTCCAATCTTTATCACTACACGTTTTAGTTAATGGTTTAGATTCGTAACCTTTTTGCACACTTACACTTTTATTGTCTAATATAATTTTTTGAAAATTACCTCTAGCATGAGTGATGTATTTTATATTTACATTTTCATAGCCCATTTCTCTTTCTTCTACATTATAATTTGTTAATTTACCTTGCTCGCTAGCAGCAGTTTTACTGCCTCCGCAAGCATTTAAAAATATTGTAAAAAGTATAATTGTAAATGTTTTCATTATGTATTTTTTAATTAATATATGTAATATTACAAAAAAGAAGCCAAAGAATTAAGACAGCATTATTTTCGCCTTTTTAACGCCAGTAACCAAAGCATCAATTTCTTCTTTTGTATTGTAGAAAGCAAACGAAGCTCTAACCGTACCTGGAATTTTAAAATAATCCATTATTGGTTGTGCGCAATGGTGGCCTGTTCTAACAGCAATTCCCATTTTGTCTAATAAAGTACCAACATCGTACGGATGAATACCTTTTAAATTAAAGCTAATTACCGATGTTTTATTTTTTAATTCTGAAGCTTTAGGGCCGTAAATTTTTAAATCTCCAATTTCTAGAAGTTTTTTTGTTCCGTAGTCTAATAATTTATTTTCGTAAGCTGAAATGGCATCGAAACCAATAGCATTCATGTAATCTATAGCTGCACCAAAAGCAATGCCTCCACAAATATTTGGGGTTCCTGCTTCAAATTTATGTGGTAATCCAGCGTATGTAGTTTTCTCGAAACTAACTTGATCTATCATTTCTCCACCACCTTGATATGGAGGTAATTTAGTAAGCCATTCCTCTTTTCCATAGAGCATTCCAACGCCTGTTGGGCCACAAATTTTGTGGGCTGAGGTAACATAAAAATCTACATTTAAGGCTTGAAGGTCTGGCTTTAAATGTGGGCAGGCTTGCGCGCCATCGATTAATACAGCAGCTCCAACGTTATGTGCTTGCTTGATAATAAATGTAATAGGATTTATAGTGCCTAACGCATTCGAAATATGATTTACAAAAACTAATTTTGTTTTTTCTGTAAGCATAGCGGTATAACTATCCATTTCCAATTCACCATCTAGGTTCATAGGAATTACTTTTAAAATAGCGCCTGTTTTCTCACATAACATTTGCCAAGGCACAATATTGCTATGATGCTCTAAAGCCGACACTATAATTTCGTCTCCTTTTTCTAAAAGTGAAGCAAAACCATGAGCCACAAGATTAATACTTTCTGTTGTTCCAGAAGTTAATATAATCTCGTAAGCGTGTTTAGCATTAAAGTGTTTTTGTATTGTGTGTCTCGCAGCCTCATATTTATCTGTTGCTTCTTGGCTTAAAGTGTGGACACCTCTGTGGATATTTGCATTATAATTACTGTAATAGTCTACAATAACATCTATTACCTGTTGTGGTGTTTGCGAGGTTGCTGCATTATCAAAATACACCAAAGGTTTACCATTTACTTTGCGATTAAGTATTGGGAAGTCTGTGCGAATTTTGTTGATATCAAGCATAAATTTATTTTTAACAAAGATAACTCTTATGCGTTTAAACTTTATTTAAGCAATGCTAAAATAATAGCGGTAAAATAAAAATTTAAGGTTTTAAATATTTTATGCGGAATTATGCTTTTACAAATCAAACCCAATATTAACACCTAATTTATTAGCAATTAATTTAGTAATGCGTTGTTTTAATTCTGGAATTTTTACAGAATTTAAAACATTATTACTAAAAGCAAACATTAATAAGGCACGCGCTTCTTTTTCAGGAATACCACGTTGTTTCATATAGAACAATGCGCTTTCGTCTAATTGACCAATAGTACAGCCATGTGAACATTTTACATCATCTGCAAAAATTTCAAGCTGTGGTTTTGTATTTATTGATGCTTTATCGCTTAATAAAATATTGTTGTTAGATTGAAATGCGTTGGTTTTTTGTGCTAGTTTTTCAACTACTACTTTACCATTAAAAACACCTGTAGAGCTATCTGAAAAAATCCCTTTATAATCTTGATGACTTTCGCAATTAGGTTCAATATGGTGTACTAGTGTGTTATGGTCTACGTGTTGTTTTTTACCAATAATAGTAATACCTTTCATTGTAGAATCCATGTATTCACCGTTTTGGTAAAAATTAAGATTGTTACGAATAAGTTTACCGCCAAAAGAGAAGGTATGCACATAACAGTTGGTTTGATCTTTTTGGTCTACATACGTGTGGTCTATTAACGATGCGCCAGCGTTATCATTTTGAAGTTTATACAAATCTACAATAGCGCGTTTGTTAGCAAAAATTTCTGTTACACTATTTGTTAAAACAGGATTATCTGTTAAACTTTGGTGGCGTTCTATAATCTGAACGTGAGAATTCTCATCTACAACAACTAAATTTCTAGGTTGCAGCATTAAAGCAGCTTCGTTACCTGTTGCAAAATGTATGATTTGAATTGGTTTCTCTACCAGTTTGTTTTTTGGAATGTGAATATAAGCACCTTCACTAGAAAACGCGGTGTTTAATGATGCTAAACTATCTTTACTAGCTATTTTATTAAAATAGTTATCGATTACCGGTCTATATTTTGGCTTGCTTAAAGCTGAAGACATTAAACAAACATCAATACCATCATGCGTAACATGAGATAGGTGAGAAGAGTATTTTCCGTCTATAAAAATAATTTTATATGTATCTATATCATGAATAAAATATTTCTTAATATCTTTATATTCTAATGCATTTTCTTGTTTTGGAAATACACTGTAATCATGTTTTAATACACTATTAAGCGACGTGTATTTCCAAGCCTCTTCTCTTTTAGATGGAAACCCGTTAGTTTCGAAATTTTTAATTGCTTCACTTCTAATATCGTGAATAGGTGAATCTACATCAACATTGTTTTCGAATGCTAAAAAGGATGATACTAATTTTTCTTTTAAATCCATTTGGTTAAGTTTTCAGTATTTAATCTCAGTTTTTAGTTATTCACAGAACGTTATTAAATGCTGTTTACTATTTATTCATTTTTGAAGGCTAAAAATTTTGAGTAATTAGTACCAAGAGAGCAACTGCAATCTAAGTCTAAAAGCCAATAACTTATTTTAAGCGTTTACTTCTTCCTTAATCCAGTCGTAACCTTTTTCTTCTAATTCGTGCGCTAGTTCTTTGCCGCCAGATTTAACAATACGACCGTTAAATAAAACATGAACAAAATCAGGCACAATATAGTCTAATAAACGCTGGTAGTGCGTAATTACAACAACTGCATTGTCTTTAGATTTTAATTTATTTACTCCGTTGGCTACAATGCGTAATGCATCGATATCTAAACCAGAATCAGTCTCATCTAAGATGGCTAATTTTGGTTTTAGCATTGCCATTTGAAAAATCTCATTACGCTTCTTTTCTCCTCCAGAAAACCCTTCGTTTAAAGACCGAGATAAAAATTTACGATCAATTTCTAGCATTTCTGCTTTATCACGAATCATTTTAAGCATATCTTTTGCGGGCATGTCTCCAAGACCTTTTGCTTTACGTGTTTCGTTAATAGCTGTTTTAATAAAGTTTGTTACCGAAACTCCAGGAATTTCTACGGGATATTGAAACGATAAAAAGACACCTTTATGAGCACGCTCTTCTGCTGCTAAGTCTTCAATATCTTCACCTTCAAGAAAAACGGTTCCTTTATCAACTTCATATTCTTCCTTTCCAGCGATAATTGATGCTAACGTACTTTTACCAGAACCATTTGGACCCATAATAGCATGTACTTCTCCTGCTTTTACTTCAAGGTTGATTCCGTTTAAAATAGATTTACCTTCGACACTTGCGTGTAAATTTTTTATTTGTAACATAATTTTATTTTCCAATTTTAATCACCTCAGTTTTTAAAGTAGCTTCTTTAACGCTAATAATTTCTTTAATATCAATAGTATAATCCCAACCGACTTCTCCTTCGGTTTTTGGTATAATTTTTCCACGAATTTGTACAATAACACCATCTGTAGGTTCTGTTCTAAATTGATCCCCCAAAGCATACAATTCGTGCATTTTATCATTTAGAATAACACCGTAAATTGAGCTGTTTCCTACTTGTAGCACTGCAGCGTCTTTGTAATATGAAAATTCACCACTAAGTAATGTTAATCCATCACTTTGTTTATTTGTTTTTTCATTACTGTCTGCACCTACAGTTTCTTCATTTTTAGCTTCGTTGTAATCCTCTTTAACACCTTTTTTAAAATTTTCACAAGACGATATACCAACAACAAGTATTAATAATAAAATTATTTTTTTCATATTTATTTACTTTTTTCTACGATAGTAATTTATTAATTATCCAACAGAACCTTCAAGACTAATTTCTAATAATTTTTGAGCTTCTACGGCAAATTCCATTGGCAACTTATTTAGTACTTCTTTACTAAAACCATTTACAATTAAAGCAATTGCCTTTTCTGTATCGATACCACGTTGGTTGCAATAGAAAATTTGGTCTTCACCAATTTTACTTGTTGTAGCTTCGTGCTCAATCATAGCGCATTTATTTTTAGCTTCTATATATGGAAATGTATGAGCACCACACTCATTACCCATTAACAAACTATCGCATTGCGAAAAGTTACGTGCATTTTCTGCACGAGAGCCTACTTGTACTAAGCCTCTATATGAGTTTTGTGATTTTCCAGCAGAAATACCTTTAGATATAATAGTCGATTTGGTGTTCTTTCCCAAATGTATCATTTTAGTTCCAGTATCTGCCTGTTGGTAATTATTAGTTACAGCTATAGAGTAAAATTCACCTACAGAGTTGTCGCCTTTTAGAATACAGCTTGGATATTTCCACGTAACTGCACTTCCAGTTTCTACTTGTGTCCATGAGATTTTTGCGTTTTTCTCACATAAACCTCTTTTGGTTACAAAATTGTAAACACCACCAACGCCCTTATCGTTTCCAGGATACCAGTTTTGTACAGTCGAGTATTTTATTTCAGCGTTGTCTAGAGCAATAAGTTCTACAACGGCTGCATGTAATTGGTTTTCATCTCGACTTGGAGCTGTACAACCTTCTAAGTAAGAGACATAGCTACCTTGGTCTGCAATCACTAATGTGCGCTCAAATTGTCCTGTTCCACCTTCGTTAATTCTAAAATAAGTAGAAAGCTCCATTGGGCACTTAACACCTTTTGGAATGTAACAGAAAGATCCATCACTAAATACTGCAGAATTTAAAGCCGCATAAAAATTATCTTTAGTTGGTACAATGGTACCAATGTATTTTTTTACTAATTCTGGGTGTTCTTGTATAGCTTCGGAAATAGGCATAAAAATAATACCTTTTTCTCCTAAAGTTTTTTTGAAAGTAGTGGCTACAGAAACGGAGTCTACAACAATATCCATGGCGACATTATTCATTTTCTTTTGCTCATCTACAGAAATACCTAATTTTTTATACATAGCAAGTAAATCTGGATCTACATCGTCTAATGTTTTATTAGGATCTATAGCTTTTGGTGCAGAATAATATGCAATAGATTGAAAATCTGGTTTTTTATAATTTACGTTAGCCCAGTCTGGTTCTTTCATTTCTTTCCAAACCTTAAAGGCTTCCAAACGCCATTCCGTCATCCATTCTGGTTCTTCTTTTTTTTTAGAAATAGCGCGTACAATATCTTCATTTAACCCAATTGGGAATGTTTCAGATTCAATATCTGTGTAAAAACCATATTCGTATTCTTTAGTTTTTAGTTCTTCTCTTAAATCGTCTTCTGTATATTTAGACATAATTTTTTCTTTCAATTTTATAATGAAAAACTTTCTCCACAACCACAAGTACGGTTAGCGTTTGGATTGTTAAATACAAATCCAGTACCATTTAATCCTCCAGAATACTCCAATGTGGTACCAATAAGGTATAAAAAGCTTTTTTTGTTGATAATAATCTTTACACCATTATCTTCAAAAACTTTGTCGTCTGCTTCTTGAGACTTATCAAATTTTAAATCGTAAGATAAACCAGAGCAGCCACCACTTTTTACACCAACACGAACGTAATCCACGGTTGGATTAAAGCCATCGTCTATCATTAATTCAACGACTTTCTTTTTAGCTGTTTCAGAAACTTTTATCATATTTTATCCAGTCATAACCCTCCTTTTGAGAAGGCACTCAAAATGGATGTTTTGAGTATCTCTACATTAATAATTATTTAAAAACTTAAATCTATAGTAATCTAAGCATTTATAAATAGAATGCAAAGATACAATAATAGTCGCTTTTTATACAACTTGCTAACATTATATTAGCATATGGTTTAATAGGTTTTTCTTATAATTATTTTCTTCTGAAATATTTATTCTTGAAAGTCAGGATTTGTAGTAAATGAAGGGTCGGATAGTGTGATTAAAAAGGCTTTTAAATCTGCTTTATCTGAAGCCGAAAGTTGTACACCACCATTAGCAATATTTTTCATTAAAGGATCTATTGTCGAGGATTGTTTTAAACCTGTACTATAAAATTCTATTACCTCATCTAAGGTTGCAAATCTTCCATCATGCATGTAAGGCGTTGTGTAAACTAAGTTTCTTAGTGATGGGCTTCTAAACTTACCATTGTCATTAGTATCACCGGTTACTGCTCCTAAACCAAGATCTGTAAAATTGCTGTCTAAACCATTATTATGGAAGATGTTGTCTGTCCATAGTGGGTTTGTTGGTGTGCCATGGCAATGGAAGCAATCTCCTTTATCCTCACGTAGAAAAACATCCAAACCATTTAACTCTTGAGAAGTTAATGATGCTTCACCTAAAGAATATTTGTCGAATTTTGAATCTGCAGAAATTAATGTACGTTCAAATTGAGCTATTGCTTTTGTTGCTAATTCTTTTGTAATAGTCGATGTATTAAATGCTAAACGGAATAGTTCTGGGTAGTCTTCATCAGATTCTAATCTGCTTACAACCTCTTGCCAATTACTATGCATTTCTATTGGATTTTGCACTGGCTCTAAGGCTTGACGCTCCAAACTTAATTCTTTACCATCCCAAGCAAAACGTTCATCAAAATTCCATGCTAAATTAAATAATGGCATTGAGTTTCTTGTACCAAAATTACCAGCTACACCAACACTTGTTGGTGTATTATCTGTAAACGCAAGTTGTGGAGAGTGGCAAGTTGCACAAGCGATTGTCTGGTCTCCAGAAAGTTTTTTGTCGAAAAACAGTTTTTTTCCCAAAGCAACACCTTCAACTGTTTGCGGATTACTGTTTGGTATTATAGGAGCAATAATATTATCTAAAAATATTTTAGGAATATTTAATGGCAATGGTGTAGGTTCATACGCTTCTGTCTCAGGAGTATCGTCTTTTGAACATGCTGAAACTGAAATTACTAATAATAAGCAAATGAACCAGTTTTTCATTTTTTATTTATTGAGAAATAGCACCCAAACTAAAAACAGATGCACCGTTTTCTTTCATCATTATTTGTGCAGAGGAATTTGGCATAAGCATTTGGTTTAATAAATTTAAATCCCATAGATTAGGGCTTTTAAACCATTCTGCAATGTTCATTTTTACTTCTAAAGTAACATTATCTGTAATAAAAATTTCTCCTAAATCTACCTGAAAAAAAGTGTCTTGTGGAAAAGTGGGGTTCATTCCTGGATTATCTACTGCTCTAATAGCATGGTAGTTAAAGCCTTGTTCTGTTTCACTTGAATTAATAAATTTTCCATCAAACTGCATATAGTGGTAACCACCTCCAAGCATCTGTGGAACATTAAAATTTTGGGTATTTAAATCTAAATAATTTTCTGCATTATCTTCGTTGTCTAAACCAAAAGTGAAAGATACATTTGTGAATGTCCCTGTGGGAATTTTTTCTTCTAAACTAAATGTTGTATTTGCATTATTAGTAACATCTACTAGATTATAAATATCCATAATAATATCATTTTTTCCTTCTCGAGAAAATGTAATGTCTGAAATAACGTAGCGCAATCTTTCTACACTTAACATCTCTCCGTTTTCATTTGTGTATTGAATACTGTTAAAATCGTTATTAGTAATTGCTGTTCCATTCCAGTTATGTGTAAAATTAAAACTTGCAGTTGCTTCAGATTTAACAACTAAGTTATCATCTTTATCTTCACTACAAGCCGTTAAAAGTAGAGTTGTACACAGTAATAGGATAAAAATTCTTATCATTTTATTTTATGTTAATTATTAATAAATCTGTAAATCCTTTATTTTCTATAATGTCTTCGTCGTTACTTGTTGTGTCTCCCACAACGATTATTTTTTTATTGTTTAATTCTGTAATTCCATAGGCGAATATTAGTACCGCCAATTGAAGCTTCCCATTCTAAGCCTCCATTGCTATCTACTTTTATTACCCAAGCATCGTTTTGCCCTTTGTTTTCTGAAACATCCAAATCACTACTTCTAGAACTCCCAGCTATTAAAAACCCACCATCTTGGGTCGCTGAAATATCCCTAGCAACGTCAAAATTGGTACCACCTAACGTATTTTCCCATAGCAATTCTCCTGTTGGCGAAATTTTAATTAGCCAAAGGTCTGCTGCACCTTTGTTATTAGAAACATCCACGTCATTACTTCTAGTATCTCCAGCTATCAAAAAATTACCGTCTCCTGATTTTACAATAGACCGAGCTTCGTCAATTTCTCCGCCTCCGTAAGATTTTTCCCAAATTAGTGCTCCTGTCGAAGAAATTTTAACCACCCAGAAATCGTAAGATCCTATGTTGCTAGAAATATCTGTGTCCATACTGTCTGTTCCTCCAGCAATTATATATCCATTATCTTCTGTTTGAATAACGCCTTCTGGAGTATCTGTAAGCAATCCACCATAGTATTTACTCCATTCTATAGTTCCTGTAGCATCTAATTTTAAAGCCCAATAATCTCCACCTGCATGTTTGTTACTCGTTTTTGAAGTGTTACCTTCTCCATCTGATGCTGTAACATCTAAAACGCCTGTTACTAAATAGCCAAGGTCGTTGGTTTGAATAACCGAAATTCCATAGTCTAAACCTTGATAGCCAAAAGATTTTTGCCAAGAAATATTTCCTGAAGCGTCTAGTTTGGCTAACCAATAATCGTTTTGGCCGTTATTATCAGAAACATCTTCATTATTGCTAAAACTTGAACCTAAAATTGCGTAGCCACCATCTTGTGTCTGGATAATGTCTCGTCCTTTGTCATCCTGGGTTCCGCCATAGGTTTTATTCCATTCTATATCGTTATTTTCATTAAATTTTAAAACCCAGAAATCGTAACTCTCGTTTTGTTTGTCTGTAATATCTCCTCCAGTACTTTGCGTGAAACCAAGTACAGCATAACCACCATCGTTAGTACTTACAATTTCCTGAGCACTATCATTTTTAGAACCCCCAAAAGTTTTAATTGAAGAAACAATACCAGACGCCGAAGCATTATTAGCAGTTATTAAAAGGCCATTGTCGTCATTTTTACAACTTGTTATGGTTGTTAAAAGCAATAAAACCAATAGTGATGCTCTATTATTCATTTGAAATTATTAATTATTTTTTTTTAATATAAAAAGACCACCTTCGATATCACTAATTATAATATTTCCACTGGGGAAATAAGGGTAAACACTCCATACACCATTAAAATTTGCGCTATCACTAGCTGGAAAAGTATCGAAAAAAGCAGTTTCTGACATAGCATTTGTTGATGCCGAAATATTTGTGATATCTAATATTCTCAATCCAGCTCTATAATTAGCTAAGTAAAATTCATTACCTTTAACGTAACCGTTGTGGTCTATTGCTGGTGTTGTGCCAAAATATGATGAAGATAAATTTGGATTATCTAAATCGGTAAAATCGAAAATTAAAGTCTTACTGTTAAAGCCAAAGTTTTGCTCATCAAGCTCATCCCCTAAAATAAAAAAAGCGTGATCTTCTGTAAACCAGCCTTGATGAGCATATTCTGTATTTGGGTAAGATAATTCACTAATTAATATTACGTTATTTTTATCTGTAACGTCTAGTATAACCACTTTATCGATGTTACCATTACTGCCAACGTAAATTTGTTTGCCTGTATGGTCTAAATCTGGACCATTATAAGTAATTACTTGTGCATCATGAGAATAACCACTAGCAGTATAGTCGCCTAATAACGTAGGATTTGTAGGATTAGAAATATCTACAAAAATTGGACCTCCTCCATTTGTAGAAGTACAACCAACTAAATAGGCGATGCCTTCGTTTTCATTTATTACAATATTGTGGCAACTTCCAACGCCATTATAAACAGCGTCTGCGGTAAAGATTTCTGGAGCATTACTAACGTTTCTTAATTTTGTTAAATCGAAAATCTGCATACCGTGATTACCAACATTATCTGCCACAATAAATGCATAGTCATTATATACTTTTACATCTCTCCACGAGTTTGTTCCTGAATTAGAGTTTAAGCGTCCTAAAAAAATTGGATTTTTAGGATCTGTAACATTTACAAATGCTGTACTATTTGTTAATGCTACAAGTGCATATTCATTGTTGTTTATAGGGTCTATCCATCCCCAAACATCACTACTTTCAGTATTTGGACTACCACCTAAAACTTTTGCACTTAAACCTGAGAGTAAATCTATTCCATTACAAGGATACATTCCAGCCATACCATTTTCGCAAGGTGAGAATGTATAACTTAAAGGAGGATCTGTAATTTCTGTTTCAAAATCTCTAGATATGTCATTAGAACAATTGTTAAATATTAGCACTACAATAAAGAAAAGTAATATTTTATTAACATATCCCATATTAACATTTTATTTTACAACTAGTTTTTTTGTTACCAAATTATTAATTTTAATTAAATAAACTCCAGGTGTATAGTTTTTTGTTGGTAAAACGAATTTTTGGGTGTTAATATTGTTTTTGGAATATATTTTTTGCCCAAGAATGCTATGAATTTCTATGCTATAAATTTTACCATTATCAGTTTTTACTGTAGAAAAAGAATTTGTAGGATTAGGCGATATTGTAAAATTTGTTTGTAATTCAAATTCAGGAGTGCTTAACGTATTACTTTTTCTAACCACAAATAACCCACGCTCAATATCACTAATAATAATATTTCCACTTTCAAAATAAGGGTAAACACTCCATGCGCCATTAAAATTACCGCTGTTACTCCCTGGATATGTGTCAAAAAAACCAATCTCAGCATTTGAATTGTTAGCAGATAATAAGGTTCGTACGTCTAATACGCGTAAACCAGCTCTATAGTTTGCTAAAAAGTAATTACCCCCTTTTACATAACCATTGTGGTCTATTGCGCGTGTTGTTCCTTCATAAATTTTTATTAAATCTGGAAGGTTATTGTTGTCTGAATCAAGATTAAAATTTCCATCTAAATCTGAAAAATCGAAAATAAATGTTCGCGTATTAACACCAAAATTTTGCTCATCCAATTCATCTCCTAAAAGAAAATAACGTTGATCTTCTGTAAACCAACCTTGGTGTGCATAAGCTGTTTGTGGATAATCGAAATCGTTAATTTCTATAATATTATTTTTATTGGTAACATCTAAGATAACAACCTTGTCTGTGTTACCGTTGCTACCTATGTAAATTTGTCTACCTGTTATACCATTTGCAGGATCGTAATAATCTTTATCTGGACCTGTGTACGTTACTACTTGCGCATCATGAGAGTAACCACCGTTAGTATAGTCTCCTAGTACTGTTGGGTTAGCAGGATTTGTTATATCCACAAATATTGGTCCTCCTCCATTTGCCGAACTACAACCTACTAAATAGGCAATCCCTTCAAATTCGTTAATAACAATATTATGGCAACTACCTATAACTAAATCACCAGATCCACCATCGCCTCGGTATCTTAAAACCTGGCTACCGTTATATGTTAAATCTGCATCTACGCCATTTCTTAATATAGTTAAATCGAACACTTGCATTCCATGATTACTAACACCATCTGCAACAATAAAAACATGATTATTATAAACCTTTGCGTCTCGCCAAACGTTAGTTCTACCATTTGCTGTTTCAATACGACCTAAAAAAACTGGATTAACTGGATCTGTAATATCTACAAATGCTGTACTATTTGATGTGCATACAATAGCATATTCTTTTCCATCTAAAGGATCTGTCCATCCCCAAATATCACTACCATCGGCATTATTAGTCGCCATTGTTGAAATTGGAACCCTAGACATTAAATCGTAATCCTTACAAGGGTAATTACCTGCCGTTCCAGATGTGCAAGGCGTTTGCGATTGAGTTAGTGTTTGGAATGAAATACTAACAAGCAATACTAAAAAGTAATTTTTAAACATAAGATTTAAATTTTGAAGTGATTTCTGCTAAGTTAACAAAAAAAAAATAGAAAGTTGATTTACAACACTAAAAAGTGTTAATTTTTGAATAAATTATTAGTCTTAATAAATAAAAAGGAGTCTGTTTGTGTCTTTGTATGGCTCCTTTTTATTATAAATTTAAGTGTTTTACAAATTGAGTTTCTTCGACAAAAAGTAATTAAAAGTTATTTTATTCTACTTTATAATTCATCTTCTTATTTTTGCATTATGATAGAAGATAAAAATCAAGCACGTACGCCGTTAAGTGAATTAGGAGAATTTGGACTTATAGATCATTTAACAAAGCAATTTGAAATTAAACATAAATCTACCATAAAAAGTATTGGAGACGATGCCGCTGTTTTAGATTTTAAAATTAAGCAAATTGTTGTTACTACAGATATGTTAGTAGAAGGAGTGCACTTCGATTTAAGCTATGTACCACTAAAACATTTAGGTTATAAGTCTGTGGTTGTAAATCTATCTGATGTTTATGCAATGAATGCTCAAGCTACTCAAATTACAGTTTCTATAGCTGTTTCTAACCGTTTTCCTTTAGAAGCTTTAGAGACTTTATACGATGGTATTGCGCTAGCTTCAAAAATATATAATGTTGATGTTGTTGGAGGAGATACAACCTCTTCTACTTCTGGATTGTTAATTTCTATTACAGCAATTGGAGAAGTAAATAAAGAAGATGTAGTCTATAGAAAAGGTGCAAAGCCAAACGATTTATTGGTTGTAACTGGTGATTTGGGAGGTGCTTATATGGGACTTCAAATCTTAGAACGTGAAAAAGAAGTGTTTAAAGTAAACCCAAATAACCAACCAGACTTAGATGCTTACACTTATGTAATGGAACGCCAATTAAAGCCTGAGGCAAGACAAGATATTATTAAATTGTTAAAAGATTTAGGTGTAAAACCAACTGCTATGATAGATGTAAGTGATGGTTTGTCTTCAGAAATCCTTCACATTTGTAAAGCAAGTAATGTAGGCTGCGATTTATATGAAGAAAAACTACCACTCGATCCACAGGTTATTTCTACTTGCGAAGAATTTAAAATGGATAGTACAACGGTTGTGCTAAATGGAGGAGAGGATTACGAGTTGTTATTTACGATTTCTCAAGAGGATTTTCCTAAAATAAAAGCCAATCCTAATTTAACGGTAATTGGTTATATAACAGACGAGAGTGTTGGTGCTAATTTGGTAACAAGAGGAGAAACTAAAATACCATTGCAGGCGCAAGGTTGGAAAAACTTTAATAGTTAAATTAAAAAATTATTACGATATTTTTTAGGAAATAAGTAATTTATCTCTTTTAAGTCTTGCTTGTCTTTTGGCATGAATTTTAGATAAGATAGAATTAATTTCTTGAAATTTTGGTGTCAATTCTACTAATTGTCCATTACCACTTGTGGTTAATTGTTTTTTGCAACGTGTACATTTGTATTCTTTAACATAATAAGTGATTTTTTTCGACACTTCAAAATGATGACCAAAAATATTGCAGTATAAAGACATGATAGTTTAGATTTTAATATAAAGCTAAATATATATTTGATTAATAAGCTTTTAAAATTATATAAAATTTAAAAATCAGACGAAGATTATATTTTTTCGATGAAACACTTAACTTCTTTAATATAATCCGCTTTATTTTCTATATGGCTCATGTGTCCTTCTGAAAAAACTTTTGTTTCGATTGCATGCTTTTTATTAAACTTAAGCATCACTTTAGTATTTAAAATAGTATCTTTTTTTCCTAATAAAACTAATTTTTTAAACAAGGCCTTAGCAAAAAATATAGAAAAATCTTCCCTTAATCTCATACCTTCGTTTGCTGCCATATAACCTTGAACAGTTGTTTGCAAGGCAATTTCTAAAGCAGTATTGTAAGCTTTAATATATTTCTGTTTGCTTTCTGCACTAAAAAGATTGGCAAAACCTATACGTACCACATTTTTATAATTGGTTTGCACCATTTTATTAACACGTGCTCTTAGTAGTTTTCTTTCATTATCATTAGCTTGATAGGTGGAATTTAATAAACATAAGCCCTTAATACTTTTAGGATACAATTTTGCAAAAGCCAATGCCACGTAACCACCCATGGAATGTCCAACAAAAATATACTTTCTAAGTTTTAAATGTCTTAAAACTGAAAAAACAGCTTTTGCCATAGCTTCCATAGTATGTATAGAACCAGTAGAACCTGTTTTACCATGACCTAATAAATCGATACTAATAACTCTATTTTTTTTTATGAGTACTGGTATTAAATCCTTCCACATCGAGCTATCTTCTAAGAAGCCATGAAGCAAAACAATTGCTGAGCCTTCGCCCTGGTCTCTATAAAAGATGTTGACGCCTTTGTATTGTAAAATCATATTTAAGTATATTAGACAAATATAAATTGAATGTTTTGATTAAAACCAAAGACTTATTAATTACTAGTTTCGCTCTATTTTCACTTTTTTTTGGAGCTGGAAATTTACTACTGCCTCCCTTCTTAGGTTATAATGCTGGAGAAAATTGGTTTTGGGTAACCTTAGGATTTACAATTACCGCAGTAGCAATACCAATTATAGGTATTTATGCACACGCTAAATTGCAAGGCACTTTATACGACTTTGGTAAAAAAGTTTCACCAATATTCAGTTTTGTTTACTGTGTGCTAATTTATATAATTGCAGTGGCTATTCCATCACCAAGAACTGCGGCAGCAACCCATGAAATTGCAATACACCCAAATTTTGGAACTTCACCTTTATTAACTAGTAGTATCTATTTTATATTAGTTCTAATTTTTGTTTTAAATCGCTCTAAAATATTAAGTTTAATAGGTAAATACCTTACACCATTTTTAGTAACAATGTTACTTTTGGTTATTGGTATTGGATTATTTTCTACACAAATGGTTACCAATCCGTCTCAATTCCAGAGGCCAATTGTTAGCGGAATTTTAGAAGGCTATCAAACCTTTGATGCTATTGGAGCAGTGGTTGTTGGAGCTGTAATAATAATTTCGATAAATTTAAAAATTAAGGCTTCTTTTGAAGAAAAAAAAACCTTAATTAAAAAATCTGGACTCATAGCAGGATTTGGTCTTTTTATTATTTATACTAGCTTAATTTCTGTTGGTGCATTTTATGGATCAGAAATAGATGTAAATAACGCATTGAGTAGTGACATGCAACGCGCAAATTTATTGAGCGGAATTAGCACAAAAGCGCTTGGAACTTCTGGGAACACTATTTTAAGCGTATTAATTGCTTTAGCCTGTTTTACAACTGCAGTTGGTATTGTAACAGGAACAGCAGATTATTTTAAAGGTTTAAGTAATAACTCTAAAACCGTTTACACCATTACTGCCGCTATTGCATGTGTGTTTGGAGTGGTGGTTGGACAATTAGACTTTAACTCGATTATAGTTATTGCTTTGCCAGTGTTGTTATTTATTTATCCAATAACTATTGTTTTAATTTTATTAAATGCTGTACCTAATAAATATGCTTCAAAATTAGTATTTAAAGTTGTCGTTTTAGTCACTTTTATATTTAGTATTCCAGATGTACTTAATTTTTTAATTCCTTCGGAAGGGCTAACTAATATTATTAGTATTATTCCTTTTGCACAGCATAGTTTAGGTTGGGTGTTCCCAGCTCTTGTGGTTTTTGGATTGGTGAATTTGGTTGGTAGGAGGTAGGTTTTTTCTTGAGTGTTTATTAAAGGATAAGTTTCCGTTTTAAAATTAAGACAAATCTTTTATGTGTTTAATAAATTAACCTAAGATTAGTTTTATTAAGAGACTCGGTTAAAGCTTTTGCTAAATAATAGTTTGTAATTTTTATATGTATTTTTTCTAATGTTCGTTGTCCTTCATTTAAGCAATGTATTTATATAATGTTACATATTTATAATTTGATAATCTTTTATTAAGCAATCTTAATATTTTTCTAATTATTAAGCTTTTTAATAGCCGAAAACGCCTTCTCCACACTATCATCCTCCACCAAAACGGTAAACTCGTTAGTAGTAGAAATCACTTCGTATAAAGAAATACCTTCCCAAGCAAAACGCTTAAAAATTTGGTAATACAAACCAGAGATTTTGGAGTTGTTTTCTGGTAGCCTTATGGTAATTGCAGAGAGGTTTTCTTGTAAACCAAGCATAGTTTCAGATTTAAAATTGTGTTGTGTTTTTTGTTTTTCCGAAGCAGAAATTACCATGTTACTTTCATAAATACCTCGTGAAAAGCCATAAAACACATTATTATCTATAATTTTTAATAATTTACTATGACTTGTAATTAATGTTTTGGAATTTTTAAAAGTAAAATCCACTAAATTAGATCGCACAGTAATATCACCTAAATTTTTTAAAATAGACTTTAATTTATTAGAATGCCTTAAATCATTTGGTGGATTATAACGACGAAGAGCCATCATTATTGCTCCAGTTTTTATTGGCTTACGTAACATAGCACTAATTGGAGATTGCAACTCTTCTGCTAAAGCAGAAAAATTTATAATTCTTCGAGACAGTGCTTCTTCAAGAAATGGTTGCGTTACTAATATTTCTTCAACGCAAGTAGCTATAGTTTTCATGTTGTTAATTATTTAACAATATGTGTAAAAATAAACTATTTTCTCTTTAATTCGTCAAGAGTAACACCTTCTTTGTTTTTCCATTTAGTCCAACCATTAGTATTTCTACCTAGTACAAATCCCCCAGCAGTGCTTGGAGAGTTAAATATATAATTTTGTGCAAATTTATATCCATTATTGGTTTCAACAATAATATTAGCTTGAAGAAGTTTTTCTCTCATGTCAATTAAATATTTATGACAAGATGGAGTTGTTTCTTTGTTTACTCGAGATTCTTTAAAAACTACAAATCCGTCATCTATTAAATCTCCTTCAGCTATAACACCTTTCCCTTTTAAAAATAAAAGTTCTTTTAGTGTAACTTCTTCTTTATTTATCTTGTCGTAAACCGGGAAACCTAATGTTGATAATAAAATTTTTACTGTATCGAAGCTATCTAATAGATCTGCTTCCATAGATTCTGTTATAAAGGGTTTGCTTGGTGCTGTAAGATTATCAGTTTCAAACCTGTTCGATTCTTTAGCTAAATCGACTGCAATATATTCTAAATATTTAGCGTGAGATTTTGTAAAAGCATTTATTTTAGAAACCATTACTACAGCATAATTCCAAAATTCTTTTGTTCTATTATGTTGTTTTAATCTTTCAAAACAATCTTCTGCTTTACCTATATACACAATAGGCTTAGCCTTATTTGCATCTTCACCAAAAAGAAAATAGATCCCAACATTTCTTATCTCAGTTCTACTAGCAATATATTCTAGTTTGTTTCTTGGAACTAAAACAGCTTTTACAACTCTATTGGTTATCTCTGCAATTTTTACACTTCTTGGAGATCCATCAGGTAGAAATATTTGAATGGTTTGCGGTCTATTCATTTAAATTATTTATAAGTAAAATACAAGCGTTATTATTTATTCATTAAATCTTCAATCTCTTCAACCTCAATTGGGATATCCCGCATTAAATTAAACGGCTCGCCATTTTTCTGTATCACAACATCATCTTCTAATCTAATTCCAAAACTTTCGTCTGGAATATAAATTCCTGGTTCTACAGTAAACACCATGTTAGCTTGCATTGGTTCGTGTAATAAACCATAATCATGCGTGTCTAGTCCCATGTGATGCGATGTGCCATGCATAAAATACTTTTTATAAGCAGGCCAATCTGGATTTTCATTTTTAACATCTACCTTGTCTAGTAAACCCAATCCTAGTAATTCGCTAGTCATTAATTTACCAACTTCTACGTGGTATTCTGCCCAAAGCGTTCCTGGAACTAGCATTTTAGTAGCAGCATTTTTAACACGATTTACAGCATTGTAAACGGCTTTTTGTCTGTGGTTATACGTTCCAGAAACAGGTATGGTTCGGGTCATATCACTCGCATAATTTGCATATTCTGCTCCAGCATCAATTAATATTAAATTACCAGTTTTACATTGTTGATTATTCTCTATATAATGTAACACATTAGCATTATTTCCAGAGGCTATAATTGGTGTATAGGCAAAACCTCTTGAGCGATTGTTTAAAAACTCGTGCATAAACTCTGCTTCAATATTATACTCCCAAACACCAGGTTTTACAAAGTCTAAAACGCGTCGAAAAGCTTTGTTAGTAATATCGCAAGCGGTTTGTATTAAGTCAATTTCCTTTTGGTCTTTTATAGAGCGTAAGCGTTGTAAAATAGGATTACTTTTTGCTACACTATGCGCAGGATATTTGTTTTTTAACCATTTTGTAAAACGTGCTTCACGCGTTTCTGTTTCTACATTTGCACGGTAATGCTCGTTAGTATTTATATAAACGGTATCGCATTGAGACATTATCTCAGCCATAACTTTTTCTAAATCTTGTAACCAATACACAGTTTTAATTCCGGTAGTAGCTAAAGCAGCATCTTTAGTTAGTTTCTCGCCTTCCCAAATAGCAATATGTTTGCTCGTTTCTTTTAAAAATAAAATTTCACGGTTTTTAGGATTTGGACAATCTGGAAACACAACCAGAATACTTTCCTCTTGGTCCACACCACTTAAAAAGAAAATATCTCTGTGTTGTTGAAACGGCAAAGTACTATCTGCACTAATTGGGTAAATATCGTTGGAGTTAAAAACAGCAAGGCTTTTTGGCTGCATGTGTGCCATAAAATTTTTACGGTTTTTTATAAAAAGAGCTGCGTCTATTTTGTGGTATTTCATTAAAAAAGTTGTTTACAGTTCCCGTGGCAATGGAAACCTCATTAATTTCTGTTGCTTATTTTTTTAGTCAAGCGGAATAACTAAGAAATGTAAAAATAACATTTTATTGCTAAAAAGTGTTTCAGTTTTGCTCATATTTAGCAGAATTGTTACCTTCAAATTCTCAATAATTCTCTTTTATGAAATTCAAGTGTTTTTTAGCCTTATTTTTTGCATTCATTTTTAAAACTGAAGCACAACAAACTGCCACAACCGCCGAAACTGTAAAACAAGCACTTCAGCAAAAACAAAGAATGGCAGCTTCTTCGCTAGTAAAAAATGTAGCATTCGAAAACATCGGGCCAACAATAATGAGTGGTCGTGTTGTGGATATTGATGTTAACCCAAACAACACTGCCGAATTTTTTGTTGGTTACGCTTCTGGAGGCGTATGGCATACTAAAAATAATGGCTCATCTTTTACACCAATTTTAGATACAGCGCAAACGCAAAATGTTGGTGATATAGCAGTAGATTGGAACGCTGGAACTATTTGGGTTGGTACTGGCGAGAATAACAGTTCGCGCTCATCTTACGCAGGAATTGGTATTTTAAAATCTACAAATAATGGTAAAACTTGGGAGTGTGTTGGCTTGCCAGATTCCCACCATATTGGTCGTATTTTAATTAATCCAACTAATAATAAAGAAGTTGTTGTTGGTGTAACAGGACATTTATATTCTCCAAATCAAGAACGTGGTATTTACAAAACGAAGGACGGTGGTAAAACATGGGAACAAACTTTATTCGTGGATGAAAATAGCGGCATTATAGATGTGCAACAATCGCCTAACAATTTTAATATTTTATTTGCTTCATCTTGGACAAGAAACAGAAAAGCTTGGAATTTTGAGGGTAGCGGAAATAACTCCGCTATTTATAAAAGTACAGATGCTGGTAAAACTTGGGAGCGTGTTTCGACTAAAACCAGTGGTTTCCCAATAGGAAATGGAGTAGGACGTATAGGATTGGCGGTTTCAAGTGACGATGTAATTTATGCGATTCACGATAATCAATTCCGAAGAAAAGAAGATGGAAAAAAAGAAGAAACGAGAGGACTTCAAAAAGAAGCATTTAAAACCATGACTACCGAAACGTTTTTAAATTTAGAAGATAAAAAACTAAACGGTTTTCTAAAGACGAATAATTTTCAGGAAAAATACAGAGCCGAAAATGTTAAGCAAATGGTACGTAGTGGCAACGTAAAACCTATAGATTTAGCAAATTATTTGGAAAATGCAAACTCAATGCTTTTCGATACTCCGGTAATTGGTGCTGAGGTTTATAAAAGTACGGATGGCGGTAAGACTTGGAATAAAACGCATGACAACTATTTAGACGATGTTTATTATAGTTATGGCTATTATTTTGGTGAAATTAGGGTCGACCCTCAAGACGAAAACGGTATTTACATTATGGGAGTTCCCATTCTAAAATCTAAAGATGGAGGAAAAACATTTACCTCAATTAGTAGAGAAAATGTACATGCAGACCACCAAGCATTATGGGTAAACCCAAAAGTTTCTGGACATTTAATTAACGGAAACGATGGCGGTTTAAACCAGTCTTACGACGATGGCGAAACGTGGGAAAAATTAAACGTAAATAGCGTTGGCCAGTTTTATGCTATAAATGTGGACAACCAAAAACCATACAGAGTGTATGGTGGTTTACAGGATAATGGTGTTTGGGTTGGTGGACATAATGCACCAGAAAATAAGGCGTGGCATCAAACTGGAGAGTATCCATGGAAGTTAATAATGGGTGGTGATGGTATGCAAATTGAAATTGATAACAGAAATCCAGATATTGTATATACAGGCTTTCAGTTTGGTAATTATTATAGAATAAATAGGGAAATTGGCGACCAAAAATACATTCAGCCAAAACACGAATTAGGTGAAAATCCGTATCGTTTTAATTGGCAAACACCAATTCATTTATCAAAACACAATCAAGATATTTTGTATTTAGGCGGTAATAAATTAATGCGTTCTCTAAACAAAGGAGACAGTTGGCAAGCTATTTCTAAAGATTTAACCAATGGTGGTAAAAAAGGAAATGTTGCCTATGGAACACTAACCACTATTAGCGAATCTCCTTTTCAATTTGGTTTAATTTACGTTGGTAGTGACGATGGTTTGGTTCACATCACCCAAAATGGAGGTGGTAGTTGGGAAAACATTTCAGCTAATTTTCCAAAAGATTTATGGGTAAGTAGAATAATAGCTTCAAAACATAAAAAAGAACGAGTATATGTAACATTAAATGGCTACCGTTGGGACAACTTTATAAGCTATGTTTATCTTTCTGAAGATTTTGGAAAAACTTGGAAAAGGATTTCTTCAAATATTCCAAATGCGCCAGTAAATGTTATTCGAGAAGATTATAAGAATGAAAACATTTTGTATTTAGGTACAGATAATGGTGCTTATGTTTCTTTTAATAAAGGTGAAAAGTGGGAACTGTTTACAAAAAATTTACCAGCAGTAGCTGTACATGATATGGTTTTACATGAAGACGAAAACGATTTATTAATAGCAACACATGGAAGAAGTATTTACAAAACCAATGTAGAACCGCTCCAAAAAATAAACAATGCATTAATAAATGAATCTATTACTATTTTTAATGCCCAAAAAATAAAAGCAAATAGCCATTGGGGCAATAGCTGGAGTAAATGGATGCAACCTTACGAGCCTTTAACTAAAATTAAAGTGTACGTTAATAATTCTAGTAAAAAAATAGTAGAAATCCGAAGCGATAAAAACTCAATTTTACAAACTATGGAAGTCGAACTAGATAAAGGTTTTAATTATATTGATTACGATTTAACGATTACTGAAAAAGGAAGAAAAAAATTACTAAAAGAAAACACGTCTATAGATATTAATAAAGCTAAAAATGGCAAGTACTATTTGCCAAAAGGTAAGTACCTCGTTTATATAAATGGTGTTACTAAAGGATTAGAAATCAATTAGAATTTTGCTATAATTTCCTAAAATAGGTTGATTAAAAATTATGATATTTTATTAATAAAAAAACAACTACAATAAATCTTTCTTATTAAAGAATTGGAAAAAAATCATCAAGAACAACTCTGGATTAAAACTATTTATGCAAAGCTCAAGTAAAGTTTACTTAAACCCATTCTAAATAAGTAAAATAAAATTTAAAATTTGTTGCGAAAGCGTTTGCGTTGTATCTTTGTAATAACAATATTTAACTACAAAATAATGAGCGGAATTTTTAATTCTTCAATAGGAAGAAAGTTTGCTATGGCACTTTCAGCACTTTTCCTAATGGTATTTTTACTACAACATTTTTCAATTAACTTGCTTTCGGTTTTTAGTCCAGATACTTTTAATGAAGTATCTCACTTTATGGGCACAAATCCTGTGGTGCAATTTGCTTTACAACCTGTTCTAATATTTGGTGTTATTTTCCATTTTGTAATGGGCTTTGTTTTGGAAATTAGAAATAGAAAAGCAAGGCAAATTAGTTACGCTAAAAATAATGGCGCTGCAAATTCTAGTTGGATGAGTAGAAACATGATTTGGAGCGGATTAGCAATATTAGCTTTTATGGTACTTCATTTTTACGACTTTTGGGCTCCAGAACTTAATGTAAAATACTTTAAAGGCGACATGAGTGGTCTTTTAGATCCAGATAATGTAGATAGCGGTTTTAGATATTTTGAAGAATTACAACATAAATTTGTCGATGTTTGGCGTGTTGTATTATATGTAATTGCATTTATATTTTTAGCATTACACTTACTACACGGTTTTAACTCTGCATTCCAATCTATGGGAGCAAATAATAAATACACAAAAGGATTAGTAGGTTTTGGAAAGGCTTATGCTATTATTATTCCATTAGGATTTATTTTTATTGCATTATTCCATCACCTTAATCATTAATAAAAAGAGCGTTTTATGGCATTAGATTCTAAAATACCTCAAGGTCCATTAGCAGATAAATGGACAAATTATAAAAATCATATCGATTTAGTAAACCCTGCTAACAAACGTAACATAGACGTTATCGTTGTTGGAACAGGTTTAGCTGGAGGATCTGCTGCTGCAACTTTAGCAGAACTTGGTTATAACGTAAAAGCTTTTTGCTTTCAAGATTCTCCAAGACGTGCGCATTCCATTGCTGCACAAGGTGGCATTAACGCAGCAAAAAACTACCAAGGAGATGGTGATTCTACTTACCGTTTATTTTACGATACTGTAAAGGGAGGAGATTATCGCTCACGTGAAGCTAACGTATATCGTTTAGCTGAGGTTTCAACTAATATTATCGATCAATGTGTAGCACAAGGCGTGCCTTTTGCTCGTGAATATGGCGGGCTATTAGATAATCGCTCATTTGGAGGTGTTTTAGTTTCTAGAACATTTTACGCTGCAGGACAAACAGGACAACAGTTACTATTAGGCGCATATTCTGCAATGAACCGCCAAATAGGTCGAGGAAAAATAAAAATGTACAACCGTCATGAAATGCTTGACGTTGTTAAAGTAGATGGTAAAGCGAGAGGAATTATTACTCGTAATTTGATAAACGGTGAGATAGAAAGACATTCAGCTCATGCAGTTGTATTAGGAACTGGAGGTTACGGTAACGTGTTCTTCTTATCTACAAATGCTATGGGATCTAATGTAACAGCAGCATGGAAAGCACACAAACGTGGAGCGCACTTTGCAAACCCTTGTTATACACAAATTCACCCAACATGTATCCCAGTTTCTGGAGACCATCAATCGAAATTAACTTTAATGTCCGAATCTTTAAGAAATGATGGACGTATTTGGGTTCCAAAACATTTAAAAGATGTTGAGGCCATTAGAAATAAAACATTGAAACCAACACAGCTTTCAGAAGAAGATCGTGATTATTACTTAGAACGTCGCTATCCAGCATTTGGTAATTTAGTACCTCGTGACGTTGCCTCTCGTGCAGCAAAAGAACGTAGTGACGCTGGTTTTGGAGTTAACGCAACTGGTGAAGCTGTGTATTTAGATTTTGCAGCTGCATTTATGCGGTATGGAAAAGAAGCAGTGCATGTTAAAGGTTTAGATGAAAACGACGATGCTCTAGTAAAAAAATTAGGACAAGAGATTGTTAAAAATAAGTACGGAAACCTATTCCAGATGTACGAAAAAATCGTAGACGAGAATCCGTACGAGACACCGATGATGATTTATCCTGCCGTGCATTACACAATGGGTGGACTTTGGGTAGACTATAATTTAATGACAAATGTACCAGGATTATATGCTATCGGAGAAGCTAATTTTTCAGATCATGGTGCAAACAGGCTTGGTGCTTCGGCATTAATGCAAGGCTTGGCAGATGGTTACT
>Ga0209828_1000389_pt1 | contig 42610 bp, 38 predicted proteins | sample MaitaG_FD_187429 | JGI IMG/M metagenome (GOLD analysis project Ga0209828, IMG submission 187429) | Marine algal microbial communities from Maine, USA - Maine_Asex2 metaG (SPAdes) (version 2) | ecosystem: Host-associated > Algae > Red algae > Unclassified | place: Maine, USA | collected 2015-01-05
GGTCGGTGCCTTTGGGCATGTATTGGCGCAGGAGGCCGTTGGTGTTTTCGTTGGTGCCGCGTTGCCAGGGTGAGTGGGGGTCGCAGAAGTAGAAGGGGATTGCGGTGGTGGCGGTGAAGGTGGCATGCCGCAGTTTCGTAGTAGGTGTGGTAGTGGGTGTGTAGGTATGGTCAGCAGACGTGATGTCGAGCGGCCAACCGCACAGCCGTGTGCGTTAGGAGACCTTTACAAAGCTGTGGTGGTAGCGTATACCGCATGAGTTACGACTCGACAGAGCATCATCCGGCGTTCGAGGAATACACCGAGACGATTTACGAACTCGCCGAAGATGACATCATGGTTATACAAGCGCGTATCGCCGAGCGGCTCGAAGTTTCGCGACCTGCAGTTTCTGAGATGGTCCGCCGCATGGAGGCCGAGGGCCTGGTCACCGTTGGTAAGGGTGGCGAAATCTCCCTGACCACATCGGGTGAGAGTTTGGCGACCACGATCGTGCGCCGTCACCGTCTCGCCGAGCGTTTCCTGACCGACGTCTTGGGCTTGAACTGGACTGCTGCTCACCATGAGGCTGGCCGCTGGGAGCACGTCATTTCGCCGACGGTTGAAACAGCCATGCTGCGGGTGCTCGAAGATCCAACCACCTGCCCCCATGGCAACCCAATTCCGGGCAGCAGCTACACCGAACCAGCCAACACTGTCGTGCTGGCCGCAATAGCAGCGGGCGATGACTTCGAAGTCGTACGGATTCCTGAGGAACTCGAGTTCCAGCCAGGTCAGCTCGAATTTCTCGAGTCGTCTGGTCTTATGCCAGGCCGTGTCGGTACCATGTTGTCGATCGCACCCGATGGCACCGCAACCGTTCAGGTCGACGGCACGCCGGTCGGCGTCGGCACCCAGACGGTGAGCCGCATTGTGGTGACCGCTGCATCGTGAAAGATGCCTCTGGCGTTCCAAGCGTCACAATCAAGAACCTCGATCATGCCTACGGCGATTCGGCTGTCTTGCACGACGTGCACCTGCATATCGAGTCGGGCCAGTCTGTCGCACTGCTCGGGCCGAGTGGCTGCGGCAAAACGACGCTGTTGCGGCTCATCGCCGGGCTCGAACGGCCGAGTCAAGGCACGATTCGTATTGGCGATCGCTTCGTGGCATCCAACGAAGCGTGGGTCGCCCCTGAACGACGACGTGTCGGCATGGTGTTCCAAGATTGGGCACTATTCCCCCACCTCAGCGTCAACGATAATGTCGGCTACGGGCTTGCTCGACGCGAACGCGCCACTGACCGGATCACCAAAGCCCTGGACCTGGTCGACCTCGCTGGGCTCGGCGATCGCATGCCAACCACGCTCTCGGGTGGTCAGCAACAGCGGGTCGCGCTTGCTAGAGCGCTCGCCCCGGAACCCGACGTGCTCTTGCTCGACGAACCGTTCTCGAATCTGGATACCGCGCTTAGGGTCGAAGTGCGGTCTGAGGTTCACCGACTCTTACACCAGCTTGGAATCACCGCAGTCTTTGTCACCCATGATCAAGAAGAAGCGTTCGTTCTTGGCGACCAGGTAGCGGTGATGGACGCCGGGCGCATCGTGCAGGTCGACAGTCCACAGCGGCTCTACACCAATCCGGCGAGCAAGCAAGTCGCCGAGTTCGTCGGCTCCGGATCAGTCGTAGCTGCGACAGCAACCGATGGCTTTGCCGACTCGCCGTGTGGCCGCGTTCCCGTCAGCATCACGAACGGAGCGGTCGACGTGCTGTTTCGACCTGAACAGCTTGAGATTGTCGATGGCGACGACGCGACCGTTGACCTCGTTGAGTACTACGGGCACGACACCATGGTGTTTGTCCAGAGCAATGATGACCTGCTGCGAGTGCGATGTAACGCAGATGTCGAGTTAAAGCGCGGGCAGCGTATCGGCCTGAACTTCATTGGCACCCAGGCTCTCGCGTTCTCAGCGACCTAGTTGCAGAGACGTAGCTAGAGCGATGTAGCTATTCGCCCGGCACCGTCGTAGCAGCGCTGCTCGAAGAAGGTGTGGCGAACGCACGTTGAGGCGCACGGACCTTTACGGGTACCCACCCGCGAAGTGAGTTGATCATCCACACCCGCGTTGCCAGTGCGAGGTCGGCGAGTGTCACCACGCGCTCCTGCACAATGCCAGTTTCGATCAGCTCCGCCCGAAACGTGCCCGGAAGCAGGCCGCATGCAACCGGTGGAGTTAGCCATTCACCTTGGACCTCGACGACAATATTGCCAATCGAAGTCTCGGTGACTTCGCCATGTTCATTCCACAAGATCACATCGGGACAGCCAGCGAACCGCGCTCTGGCCTCGTCGTACCTATCGCGCACCGTTGTTTTGAAGTACAGGTACTCGCTACTCACATCGATTGGTTCGGTATCGAGCGGCAGCACCCACGCGGCAGTCGGCGTCTCGGGCATCTCATGAACTTCAAGCTCAGATCCCCCGTTGCTGTCCACGACTAATCGCAGGCGCGCAGGCTGATCGAGTTCGATGGCCTCCAGCTGGGTATGAACCTGTTCTCGATCGAAGTCGAAGCCGAAGTGGTCAGCACCGTCAGCGAGCCGGTCGAGATGCCTGCCAATCAGGGTCGGCCCAACGCCGGGTTCGTACTTGATCGTCTCGAATAGCTTCATCTGCTGACATGCGCGGTGCAGGACACGGGCCTTGTGGTGTGCTTCGCTCCATTCATCGGTTGGGTCTGAGTCCCAAACGATGCCGCCGCCGGTGCCGTACTCGGCGACGCCTGCTATTCGATCAATCCAGACTGTGCGGATCGCAATGTTGAACTCGGCGAATCCATCGGGACCGGCTACCCCCACCGCACCGCAGTAGATCCCTCGCGGCGAGCTCTCGATCCCGGCGATGAAGCGGCTGGTGTTCACCTTGGGCGCACCGGTGATAGAAGCGCCCGGAAAAAGCGCTGCGAAAATCTCGGGCAGCGTCGCATTGGATTCTGCGACAACCGTGGACGTCATTTGATGAACGGTCGGATAGGTCTCGACCGAGTGCAGCGCTGGAACCCGCAAGCTACCGATCTGCGCGATGCGCCCGAGATCGTTGCGTGTCATATCCACGATCATCGTGTTCTCGGCCCGGTCCTTGGCGCTGCCTACTAGCTCGTCGACGAGGTGTTGGTCCTTGACCGGATCTGGATGCCGGGGTCGGGTGCCTTTCATTGGACGCGACGTAATGGTGTTCTGCGAGCGAGTGAAGAACAGTTCAGGCGATGCTGAGCAGACCGCAACATCGCCCATGTCGAGGAAGCAGACCTGCTCCGCATTCTGGGCTCGACACAGCGCGTCGAACAGACCGACCGGATCGCCATCGAAGGTCGCCCTTAGCCGCATGGTGTAGTTGACTTGGTAAGTGTCGCCGGCAGCGATGCGTTCCTTGAGTGCCCGAACATCATGTTCGTAGTCGTCTCGACCGGTATCGGCAACCCATCGACCAGTCCGGAAGCTCCCACCAGCGGGCCCATCGCACGAGGTGCCGGCGCGAAATATACCGAACGCAGCCAAGGGAACATTGTCGTGCCGTTGCGCGGCCAGCGCAGGGTCAAACGCCGCGGCGGCATCGTAGGAAACCATGCCGACCGCCCAGAGTCCCGCTGCTGCGGCAGCGTCAACTGCTTCCAAAACGGTCGCTACCTCATTCAGCGTCCATGCAATGTGCGAAGCAATCGGCTGATCGAAGCGCATCCACTGGCGTTGACCGGACCCACCCTGGGGAATACGAAGAAGCGCAGACCGAACCGCAACATCACCACAAGCACGCATGCACCACTATCCAAGTCATCGAGTGCGCCTGATATTCCCCAGACCGCGACGGCAGCGTAGTGGTGCAGTGAGGCGTGCGGTGCTCTACGCGTTGATTTGAGTGTTCAGCGACTCGGTTGCTTCGATGAACTCTTCGATCATTTCGTACACGACTTGCGACGTCGGCTTGGACTTGTTCATGTTGCCCACGATTTGGCCAACGAAGTAGTTCGCAAGTTGCTCGGCGCCAGAGCCTTGGCGGTGCGCTGCACGATTGATCCGCGTGATCGCCTCATCGATCAGCACCGGTTGCATGGGCATACCTAACGGCATAGGCGTATCAGGGTTCTCCCATTCGTCGGTCCACGCCGACTTGAGCTGGCGGGCATGCTTGCCGGTACGGCTACGTGACCGGATGGTGTCCGACGATGTTGCAGCCAGCATCTTCTCTTTGACCACGGGGTGCGTCTCAGCTTCTTCGGTGGTGAGCCATACGGATCCGCACCACACACCTTGCGCGCCAAGCGCCATGGCTGCAGCCATCTGACGCCCACGGCCGATGCCACCGGCTCCGAGCACCGGCGTGTCGCCAACGGCGTCGACGATCTCGGGTATGAGAACCATGGACGCAATCTCGCCGGTGTGACCGCCAGCCTCGTAGCCCTGCGCGATGATCAGGTCGACTCCGGCGTTCACATGACGCTCGGCGTGCTGCGCCTTGCCAGCGAGCGCACCAACCTTGATGCCCTGCGCATGACAACGGTCGGTCATGACCTGCGGTGGCGGGCCAAGCGCGTTCACCATGATCGACGGCTTGAACGCCAGAGCTATTTCCAGGTTTGGCATTTGTGAGTCAGCCGAGAACGGTCCCGCTGCGTCGTCCTTGCCGACCAGGCCGCCCGCCTTTGCATCTGCTTCTATGGGCGGCACGTCGTACTTTTCAAGAATCTGATCGATATACGTGCGGTGCTCGTCGGGAATCATCTCACTAATGGCGCCAACCGACAGGCCACCTTCGTCACTACCTGCGTACTTGGCGGGCACGATCAGGTCGACGCCATAAGGCTTGCCGCCGACCTCGTCTTCGATCCAGGCCAGATCGATCTCCAGCTGGCGCGGCGAAAGGCCAACGGCACCAAGCACACCAAGGCCGCCGGCCTTGGTGACCGCGGCGACAACGTCGCGGCAGTGGGTGAACGCAAAGATCGGCATATCGATGCCGAACATGTCTGTGACCTGATTCTTCATGGGTCGATCTTGGCACCCCATCACCGTTCGACGCCAAGTGACCTCCGGTTTTGCCGAACTTCTTTTGTGATGGCCGTGGCAGCCACCATGGACACATGCTCGTTGAGACCTTGATGCCGCTCGGAAAACTGGACCCCGGGCTACGCGAACCAGAAACTCCGCTGCACATCGCAGACTTTGCAACCGGCAGTGCCCAGGCCGAAGCATTGGGCTTCGACGCCGTGCTGGTCGAAGAGACCAAAGACGACCCGTATCAGTTGCTTGCATTGGGCGCCGCTGCTACCACCACAGTTGGCATTGGCACGTCGGTTGCCATGGCGTTTCCTCGCAGTCCAACCATCACCGCAATGTCAGCGTGGTCGCTACAGAAGCTGTCGCAAGGCCGGTTCGTGCTCGGCCTGGGATCCCAAGTTCGCGGTCATGTCCGTCGCCGCTTTGGCATGGACTGGCACGCTCCGGCCCCCTGGATGCGCGACTACATCAACGCTATGCGAGCGGTGTGGGACTGCTGGCAGAACGGCACCGACCTGCAGTTCGAAAGCGAGCACTACAACCTGAACCTAATGGTGCCGCTGTTTAACCCTGGCGCCATCGAGCACCCGCACATCCCCGTGCATGTCGCCGCGATTGGACCGAACATGGTTGCAATGGCAGGCGAGGTCGCAGACGGTGTGCGGTTGCACCCGGTGTGCACACCCCGCTTTATCGACGAAGAAGTGCACCCGCACATCGCACGTGGTGCAGCGAGAACCGGCCGTGACACCAGCGACGTCGAAGTCTGCATGAAACCACTCGTTGGCACCGCAGCCGATGGACCGAGCCTGGCAAAGGTCGCCGAAACGGTGCGCGCCCGAGTCGCGTTCTATCTATCCACGCCGTCGTATCGGCGCACCTTTGAACTCCACGGTTGGGGTCACATTGCCGAAAACGCGAGTCGACTTTCAAAGCAGCAGGACTGGGATGCGCTGCCCGGATTGGTGCACGACGAGATGCTGCACACCGTTGCCACGCTTGGAACCCACGACACCATCGCCGCTAAGCTGAACGAACGGTATGGCCAGCGCGTGAATCGAATCGAGTTCTCGCTTCCGGTGCACAACCAAGACGACGAGGACGTCTTGCGCGGCGTGCTCGCCGATCTGCAAGGCTCACGTCATGGCTGAACCACCAATGGCTGAATTGCCAACAGACCTGCACTGGATGTCGGCAACCGAACTTGCCTCGGCGATAGCAAACAAGAAGACCAGCTCGGTCGAAGCACTCGATCATTTCGTGACCCGGATCGAGACGCTCGACGGCCCCATTAACTCGGTTGTGCAGTGGGACCTGGAACGTGCCCGGTCAGCCGCCGAGCGGGCCGATCAGGCCGTGACCGCTGGCGAACCACTCGGTCCGCTGCATGGCGTGCCGATGACCATCAAGGACTCGTTTCAAACCGAGGGCTGTATCACAACGTCGGGTGCGCCCGAGCTGGCCGACTTCGTGCCCGACGAAGACGCATGGCCGGTGGCCGGGTTGCGTCGTGCCGGCGCGATCCCGTTTGCCAAAACGAACCTGCCGATCTGGGCGGGCGACATCCAGAGTTTCAACGACGTCTACGGCACAACCAACAATCCGTGGGATCTTGACCGCACGCCGGGTGGTTCCTCGGGCGGCTCTGCCGCTGCGTTGGCAATGGGCTTCACGCCGATCGAACTTGGCAGCGACATTGGCGGCTCGATCCGAGTGCCGGCTCACTACTCCGGCGTGATGGGTCACAAACCGTCGTATGCGGCTGTGCCTGCGCACGGCCAGATTCCCGGATTGCCAGGGACGCTGACCATGGCCGACCTTGCTGTGGCTGGCCCAATGGCGCGCACCGCCGAAGATCTGCGTACGTCGCTGCTTGCCATGGCAGGTCCCGACCGATGGAACGCACCAGGTTGGACACTGCAGTTTCCGCCAAGCCGCTGCGAACAACTCGCCGATCTTCGGCTCGCTGTATGGGCCGACGACGACTACTGCCCGGTCGGCAACGCCACGCGCACCGCCATCGAGTCGGTCGCCGACCAGCTACGTAAGAGCGGTGCCCATGTTGACGACACCGCTCGGCCCGACTTCACTCTTGAAAAAGCGGCCCGCGTATTCCGCCACCTGCTGAGCGCCGCTATGTCGGGCGGCTACCCGATGAGTGAGCTTGATTTGTTGGCCGCCGACACCCGAGACACGTTGGCTGGCGAAGCGAATCGGTCAACTGCTATGCGACATCGCGAGTGGCTCTCCGACAACGAGCGCCGCCTACAGATCCGCCGCAAGTTTGAAGACTTCTTTACGAACTACGACGCCATCATCATGCCGGTGCAACCCCGTACCGCTATCCCCCATGATCACAGCCCAGACATGCACGAGCGACTGGTCGATATCGACGGAGTCGAACGCTCCTACATAGAACTATTCACTTGGATCGCCCCCGCCGGGCTCGCCTACCTGCCAGCAACCGTCGTGCCGATCGGTTTCGATGGCGATGGCCTGCCGATCGGCGTGCAGATTGTCGGCCCGTACCTGCACGACATGACCACGATTCGCGTCGGCGAATTGATCGCTGAGATCAGCGACGGTTGCCCCCGACCAGCGCTCGCTGAGTGAACCCCGCATCGCCATGTCTGATCTGCACGCTGCCTTCGAGAACCTAACCACCGACCTGCGAGAAGCCGCCAACCCCGAACGAGCACCCGACATGGTGCGCTACATGAAGGATCAATTTGGCTTCCTTGGTATCACCAGCCCGGAACGCAAAGCGCTCGAAAAGCCATTGCTCCGCGTGGCGAAGGACGCGGAAATCGACGAGATCCTGGAAGTCGCTGATCGTTGTTGGGATGAAGACGCCCGTGAGTTCCAATACGTTGGTTGTGTCCTGCTCCGGGCGCAGTCGAAGAAGCTGACCCCGCCGGATCTTGAACGGCTTCGTCACTTCATATCGACCAAGTCGTGGTGGGACACCGTCGACGCGCTCGCCGCGCACCCGCTCGGCACGATCGTCGCGAACTTTCCTGAGCTGGGCGCCGTTATGGACGAGTGGATCGACGACGCCGATATGTGGGTTGCTCGCGCTGCGATTCTGCATCAGCTCGGCTACAAGCACGACGTTGACCAGGACCGCTTGTTCGGCCACGCGCTGAAACGTTGCGGCGATACCGAGTTCTTCATTCGCAAGTCACTCGGTTGGGCACTACGTAGTTATGCCCGAGTCGCTCCCGACGAAGTACGCGCCTTTGTCACCAAGAACGAGGGTCGGCTGTCTGGCCTGACCCGGCGAGAAGCAATGAAGCACCTATCCACGTTGTAGCTGGACTAATTCGAGAGACCGGCCTGACCCAGATTCGCCTCTGTTGGGAGCTACGGTCCCCACATGATGAGGACCTGTGCCGGCGCGCCAGCACGTTCGCCACGGCAACGGTGTCTACGACTTGCAGCTGTTGGCTTGCTCATGTTGACGACGCTGTTCGTTGGTTCACCAATTGCTGCCGCCCAACCATCGATTGCGGTTGAAACTGGTTTTAGCGGTCAGCATCGGCCGGGAACCGACCTGCTCGTGCAGATCGAGATCGAAGCTGATCGGTTGATCGATGGCGAGATCGTCATCTCATCACGCTTCGATGATCGCGCCGCCACCGTTGTGCCAGTTGAGCTCGCAGGTGGGGCTCGCAAACGGTTCATCGCCGTCGTTCCCACAGTTTCACAAGGCGCCAACCTCGCCGTGCAACTCGTCGAGAATGGTGAGGTACTTGCTAGCCAAGGGGTGAACCCGCGGGCCGCCCAAGAGGATGAGCTCGTCGGCGTGCTCCCATCACTCGCAGATGGAGCGCCCGCGACCGCTCAGCTCGCGGTTCCTTTGGGTAACGCTCAGATCGCTCCGTTGACCGAAGCGATCCTTGCTGCAGGCCCGGGGGCGATCGATGCGCTCGGCATCATTGTGGCTACTGTCGAAGACGTCAGCGCGCTCAGCCCCAGCGCACAAGATGCCCTTGTTGCCTGGATCAACGATGGCGGTGATCTGGTTTTGAATGACAGCCCTGGTCCAGTTCCTGGGCTGAGCCTCAATGCTGACGAAACCCGGTCCGCCATCGGGCGGGGATCAGTACGAGCGGTTGCTGGCGCTTTCTCGCAAGGGTCGTGGGACGGCGTGTTGTTCCCCTCGTCGATGCCGCAGGACGTCTTCGGCCCTGGCAGTATGACAGCCGAACTAACAGGTGAAACGAACTGGTTCGGTGGACCAATGGCGAACGCGTTGGCGAAGGACTCAGGCTTCGGCTTGCCACCACTGAGCGTCGTATTACCCCTGATGCTTGTGTACGTCTTGATCGTTGGGCCACTTGGGTTCATGCTTCTCCGGCGGCTTGGCCGCCCCCAACTACTGTGGTTGGCGGTCCCGACTATCGCATTTCTGTTCACTGCAGGTGTCTGGATCGCAGGATCAACGTTGCGATCGAATACAACCGACGCCCACGGGTCCATTATCGAGGTCGTCGAGGGCTCTGCTAACGCCCAATCATCGATCCTTCGTTCCAGCCGAGGCGGCGGAACAACCAGCGTCGAGCTGCCCCCATCATGGCGACCAACCGTCGACGGGCAATCCCGCTTTGGACCCGACTCTGGTGCCACGAGCTCTATCCGATTTGAAGGCGGGCAAACCCTGTCGAGCGATCTTGATGCAGGAGGTTTCGTGCTCATGGGAGCCACTGGACCAGTGCCGGACTATGCCGGGGCGTTGCACGCCACTGCCACATCATCTCAGAACGGCAAGGTCACGGGCACCGTCACCAACCAGCTTGACGTTCCACTCGAAGAGGTGGCGGTCTTTGTTTCCTTCAACGGCATCAATATCGGCACAGTGCCAGCTGGCGAGACGGTGACATTTGTACTTGATGAGCCTGAAAGCAACCCGAGGTTCAACGAGCCTGTCGATATGAAGGTTTGGGGCAACAGTTTCCAACCGGAATTCGGGCCTTTTGGGCAATCTCAGCCTCAACTTGCTGATGCGGCGCTCAGCATGGAGGTCTGGTCGAACTACATGAGCGCGAACATCGGTCAGGTACGCGAGCCCGGAACCGTCACCGTGGTTGGATGGACACGAGATTTGCCCTCGCCGCTGGATCCCTCAATCGACCAAGGGCGCACGGGGGTTGTTGCACGAGCCGACATCGAAGTAATCGATTCGTTGATGACCGACATTGCTTCGCGCCGGGTGCTGCTGCGAGGTATGGAGCAGGCCGGATTCAATGAGAACTTTGGACCCGGTTTTACCGTGACTACCGCCTGGCGCTTCGATGTGCCCGCCGATGTTGATACGGGACTTCTGGGGCTTGCAATTCCCAGCTCTGTGACCGAAATCGAGGTGTGGGATGGGTCCGAGTGGTTGGTGCTGACCGGCGCAGAGGCTGGTACCTACGAGCTCCCGGCGGCCGCATTTGTGCACGGCTCGCTGTACGTCAAGCCGACCGTCGATTTTGAAGGTAATCAGATGCTGGGCCGAGACTTCTCGCTGCGAGTGCTAGAGAGCGCAGAGGATGTGCATCGTGACTTGGTCGCCCCGGAGACACTTCTGGAGGCCGCCGATGAATAGCCAACCGGTCGCGCCCGAGGTGAGTAGCGAACCGGCAGCACCACACGACGAAGTGATTGTTTCGGTAAAGAACCTGGTCAAGCAGTACGGCAAGTTCACCGCAGTGTCCGACATCTCGTTCGATGTGCATCGGGGTGCCATCTTTGGGCTGCTTGGCCCAAACGGGGCGGGCAAATCCACAACATTCTCGGTCATTGCTTCGCTGCTCCTGCCAACGAGTGGTTCCGTGATGGTTGGCGGGCACGACGTGACCACCAATGTCTCCAACGTCCGCAAGATGATTGGCTACATGCCCGACCAATTGGGTGTGTACGGCACGCTAACCGCAGAGCAGTATCTACGGTTCTTCGCGGCGGCCTACCAGGTTCCCAAGTCGGACTGGCCCGACCTCGTTGCAGGTTTGTTGGAACTTGTCGATCTGTCCGGCAAGCGCGAAACGCTGGTCGACACGATGTCACGCGGAATGAAGCAGAGGATGAGCCTGGCCCGAGCACTCATTCATGACCCCGAAATACTCATCCTCGACGAACCGGCGAGCGGGCTCGACCCACGAGCGCGAGTGGAGCTACGTGAGTTACTGCAACAGCTCGCGGCAATGGGCAAGACCATCATCATTAGCACGCATATCCTTTCCGAACTTCAGGAGATGTGTACCGAAATCGCGATCATCGAAGGCGGCAAGGTCTTGACCTCGGGCAAACCCGCCGAGATTGCATCGTCGTTAGGCGCCCGCAAAATTGTGGTTCGCTTCGACGATGGCACCGAGGCCGACTACCCAGTGTCTAGCGATGAGCAACAGATCGAACTGCTTCGCCAATTGGTTGTGAACGATCCCCGTGGCGTTCTCTCATTCACGCCAGACGGGGACGGTCTTGAAGACCTGTTCATGCGCCTCACTGAGGGGGGCGTGCGATGAGCCGGCTGCTGTGGAAGAACCCGGTACTTCTTCGCGAACTGCAAGAGCGAGTCCTGTCGCGACGAACGGGCATCTTGATCTCGATCTGGGTCATCGCACTCTGTGCCGTTACCGCCTTGTATTACGTGAGTCAGGTCGACGATACGTTTGGCAATCAGTTCGGTTCGAGTGTTCTTCGACTCGCCACTGTTGGTCAGGAGATGTTCGACTGGCTGCTCTTCTTCATGATTGCCTTGGTCCTCTTTCTTGTACCCGGCTTTACTGCGGCTTCAATCGCGGGAGAACGCGAGCGTCAGACGTTGCTGCCAATGCAGGTAACACTCCTGCGCCCCATTGACATTGTCGTCGGCAAGGTAGCGGCCTCGATTGTGTTCGTACTCGTGCTCATTTCGGCCGCCACCCCGGTGCTGGCCTTTGCCTACATCATTGGTGGCATCACAATTCGAGATGTGTTCGCCAGCTTGGCCATGCTCATGTTCTCCGCCCTGGCCGTTGCCTGCTTGACCGTCGCGTGCTCCGCGTTTGTCCGCCGAGTCCCAGCGGCGATCGTGACCGCCTACGGAATGGTGCTCGCCCTAGCAATCGGTTCACTCATGATATTTGGCTTGATGGCTGTCGTTGACGACTCAAGGGGCTTTGATGCGGTGAATCCTCCCCTGACTGTGTTGGCAGTCAATCCCGTGGTGGCGCTTGCCGATGTCAGCGATAGCTCGCAAGTGACCAGCTTCGGTGCAACGCCCATGAGTGGTCTTCGCGAAATGCTCAACGAAGTACGCGGATCTCGGCAGGGGTTTGGTGGCAACTTCAACGCCGACGTTGCTGTGGAAGTAATGGTCATGGAGGGGCCTGATGGCATCCCCATGCCGGTGCCCGCGCCACCGGGATTTCCGGTCGAAGATCGCGATGCACTGATTGGACTCGACGCCCAGGTCGAGAACCCAAACCTGCGTGGTATCGACCGGGCGATTCCTTACTGGCTGCAGTACATCACTGTTATGACAGCATTGTCTGCGAGCGCAGTATGGCTGTCGGCCCGGCGTATTCGGACCCCGGCCAAGGTCGAACGATGAGCCGTGCGCCATCAGACACACGCCATGAGAAACACCCCGTACGAACTCGCCTGCACCAGCGGGGCCTGAGCAGTGGTTGAGACTGAACGTCTGCTTGCAGCTGTTCGCCGCCGCCTGCGCATCGGCTGGTTGATCGCTGCCACACAAGTGGCAATTCCATTCGTCGCAGGGACGGCGCTTGGCTTGGTGGTGATTGGGTGGATCTTGCCGTGGGGTTGGGTCGAGCCCGTCGCGCTCTCCGTGGTGGTCTTGGCGGCGGTGGCGCTCGTCGCCGCGACCTTGTTCGTGCGGGTGACGAACCCGATGGCGGCCCGCGCCGCTGATTACAACCTGCAGGTCAAGGACGTCTTCACCGCAGCACTCCAGTTCCGTGACCACGACCGTTTCGGGCCCGAGATCGTTGAACGCGCCGAACGATTCGCTGCATCGACGAACCCGCGTGAAGCTGCCCCGTGGAAACGTGACGCCCGACGCTGGCTCATCGCCGGCCTTATCGGTAGCGCTGCTGTCGCGCTCGCATTCGCATCTAACCCGCAAGACGATGCGCGGGCCCAAGCGACAACGACTCAGGCGATTCTCGAAGCCGAGGCCGAGAAGCTCGAGGAGACCGCCGAGGCAATCCGAGCGCTCGAAGAGCCAACCGACGCCGAGGTCGCCATTGCTGCCGAGTTAGAACGGCTTGCCGAGGAGCTGCGCGAACTTGACGACCTCGCCGAGGCCGAACAGGAGCTCCGTGACGCTTCGGCCGAGCTTGCACCCGATGCATCGGCGCTGTTCTCCACCAAAGCAGCAGTTCAAGGCTTGAACCGAAGCCTTGAAGCACAACCACTTCCTGGCACGAGCGGGACCGCTGCGAGCCAACTCGATCAGCTCGCAGCCGAACCCGAAGCGCTCTCTGAGGATGAGGCAGAAGCACTCGCAGATCGACTTGAGGCGTTGGCAGCTACCCAGGGCGCCGGCAATCCCGACGCTGCGGCTGCACTCTCTGCCGCCGCGTCGGCCTTGCGCAGTGGTGATGCCGCCGGGGCCCAAGCCGCTCTGGGTGAAGCATCAGGAGCGCAGCGCTCCGGCGAGGGCGAGCTCCGCGAAGGACAGGTCAGCCAGGCAGGATCCGGCGCCGCATCCGACAGCGCCAACCGACTCAGTGCTGCGCAGTCCGGCGAGAGCTCCGGATCAGGCGAGGGCTCCGGTGAGGGATCTGGCGAAGGCGAGGGTTCCGGATCTGGTGAAGGCGACGGCGAGGGCGAGGGTTCTGGTGATGGCGGTCAGGGCAGCGGTAGCCCGTCCGGAGGTGTCACGGGTGCCAACGACGGCAGCGGCGCCGCTGGTCAGGGCGGTCAAGGCCAGGCGGTTGGCGGCGGCGATAGCACCGAGGTTGGAACCGAACTCGACACACCAACCCTGTTCAATCCGGGCGGTGCGATCGACGAACTGTTCCCTGGCGGAAGCGGTCAGGGCGACACTGAGACGGTGGGGATTGGCCAAGGCCCGACCAACGCCGGCGGCAGCCAAGTCCCCGTTGGTGATGTACTCGGTGAGTTCGAACGTCAAGCCGTGGCCGCACTCAATGACCCAACAGTTGCACCATCACAGCGTGATCTCGTCCAACGCTACTTTGACCGTCTCGCTGGCCTGTCCGACGAGTGAGCCCTACGTCATGAGGAACCTATGACCGACCGTCAACAACTCACGCCCGAACAATACGCCGAGATCGCGCACGGCATCGAAGCCGAATTGGCCAAGGTGATCGTGGGGCAACGCGAACTCGTTCGTGGCGTACTCACCTGCCTGCTCTGTGAGGGCCACGCTCTCCTTGAAGGCGTTCCCGGTCTGGGAAAGACCATGCTGCTCAAGACACTGGCGGACGCCGTCGACGTTGAGTTTTCCCGGGTGCAGTTCACCCCTGACTTGATGCCAGCCGACATTGTGGGAACGCAGGTTCTCGAAACGAAACCCGACGGCTCGCGCAACTTTGAATTCCAACCCGGTCCCGTCTTCGCCAACCTTGTGTTGGCCGACGAAATCAATCGAGCAACTCCCAAGACACAATCCGCCCTGCTGGAGGCAATGCAGGAACGCTCCGTCACCGTTGCCGGCGAGACCAGGCCCCTTCCCCGCCCATTTCTTGTCATGGCGACACAGAACCCGTTGGAGATGGAAGGCACCTACCCGCTGCCCGAGGCACAACTCGACCGCTTCATGCTCAAGTTGCACGTACCACTGCCGCCAGCCGAGGACCTCGTCGCCATACTTCAGCGCACAACCGGCGGAGCGCCAGCTGCAATTTCTGCTGCAGCAGACGCATCGACCCTACAAGCGATGGTCGCCATGACCCGCGAAGTCCCAGTCGTCGATCACATCATGCGGTATGCCGTCGATCTCGTGGTCGCTACCCATCGAGATGGCGAAAAGGCGTTGCCAATCGTGTCGCAATATGTTCGGTTCGGCGCATCACCGCGCGGCGCGCAAGCCTTGATTCTGGCGGCCAAGGCAACCGCGTTGCTCGATGGCCGACCCAACGTCAGCATCGATGATGTCAAAACCGTTGCAACAGCTGCGCTTCGACACCGCCTGATCCTGGGTTACGAGGCTGTCGCCGACGGCGTCAGTGCCGATCAGGTTGTTCGCGAGCTACTCGTTGCGGTTCAACCTCAGGGGGCTGGACTCCGTGGCGCCCCGTAACCCAGCGCTGCTGACACCGCGTTTTCTCGGTCGTCTGGAACGTTTGCAACTTGCGACTCGACGGCCTCTGTCGGGTCGGCTGTCCGGTGAGCACCGGTCCCGGCGTCACGGCACGTCGCTCGACTTCGCTGACTACCGCGAATATCACCCCGGCGATGACTTCCGCCGGATCGATTACCACCTACTCGCTCGTCTCGACGTGCTCGCACTCAAGCTCTTTGAGGCCGACGACGACCTCCATGTCCGTCTGCTTATCGACACGTCGGCCTCGATGCAGTCCGGCGGCAAGCTGCTTCAAGCGCAACGTCTGGCCGCAGCACTGGGCTTTGTGGCACTTGTGCGTCGAGACACCGTTTCGGTCCACACCATTTCCGTCGACGGAAGTCAAGACGCTCCTCGCTTTGTTGGACGAAATGCCGCAGCTGCGCTCTTCGACCACATCGGCTCGCTCGAATCCGCAGGCACCACGCCGTTCGTTCCGACGGTGAGAGCTCTCCTCGCTCGGCCCGGTCCGCAGGGGCTCACGATTGTCTTGTCGGATCTGCTGACCCCCGAGTGGGACGCTGCGATTACTCGACTTCCGGCTCTGGGCGGCGACGTGCTCATCGTGCACGTGCTCGATGCTGAAGAACTCAATCCAACAGCGGCTGGTGACCTTGACCTGGTCGATAGCGAAACCGGGAAGCGAGTTGCGGTGAGCCTCTCCGAACAAACTCGCCACGAATACCGAGCGATTGTCAGCCGATGGCTCGACGATGTGGCATTACAGTGTCGCTCGGTCGACGCTGGTTACATACTGGTCCTTGCTGATGAAGACATCGAACCACTATTGCTGACCACGTGGCGTGAAAACGGCCTGCTGCGATGACGTTCACGAACCCGCTCGGGCTTTTGCTGTTGGGGCTCGCCATCCCGGTCATCTTGATGCACATTCTCAAGCCGCTGCGCGAAGCACGTCCCGTGTCATCGACGTATCTGTGGCAGCGTATGGACCGGCCGGTCACAGCCACCGCACCGTGGCAGCGATTGACTCCGAGTTGGCTGCTCGCATTGCAGCTTATTGCGGTCATTGGTTTGGCCCTGCTCGTGGCCAACCCAGCACGCGTGTCTGATGCCGCCCTTGCGCAGCACACAGTCTTCCTGGTCGATGCGTCTGGGTCGATGTCTGCTATCGATGGTGAGCCCGACCGTCTCAGCGATGCCGTCGACCGAGCCATCGAGGTTCGGAGCCAGCTACCCGAAGGTGGCGTAGCGAGCGTGATCCAGGTGGGAACAGTGCCGCGAGTGCTGCTTACTACGGAGGCCGACGAAGACATCTTCGCCGAGGCGGTTAGGCGGGTACGAGGCACCGACGGTGCTGCTGACTTTGCTCGCGCATTCGCGCTGGCAGAGGGGCTCGAAACACCCGACGCCCCGATCGGATTCGTGCTCGTGTCCGACGGCGGGCTCAGTCCCGAAGAACTGCGCGTCGTGCCATCGGGGCTGACCTACGAGCCGATTGGATCGATGGCTACAAACCGTGCTCTCACCGATTTGCGTGTGGAGCCTCGCGGCGAAGGCGTACACGTCGAAGTTGAGATCTCGAACACCGGCGGGCCAACAGCAACACAAACGGTGCGCATCGATGTCGATGGCCGCACGCGGCACAGCCGGGAAATCACGCTGGAACGCAATGAGTCCACGACCATCGCAGTAGACCTCGTGACCGGTGACCGCGTCGAAGCCTTCCTTGAAGGCGATGACCTTTTGGCGATCGATGATCGACGGTGGGCCGTGACCGCCCGACGGTCTGCTCTCGATGTCGCTGTCATTGGCGAAGGCGATGCGTTTCTGCTTGCGATGCTTGAGTCGCTCGACGGCATCTCGGTGAGCACCGCCGACTCGCTCGTTGCCTTTGAGACAGCGGTAGCCAACGGCGACGTCGCACCAGCCGACGTCTTTATATTCGACCGAGTGCCAGTACCCGAGTCGCCCGGCGCTCCGTTCTGGGCGATTGCTCCACCCGGAGGTGTCGAAGGCATCGACCCGATCGGGGTGGTGGAGCTTCCGATCATCTCGCTGGTGCGCACCGACGATGTACTTCTACGAGACCTTGACCTGACCTCCGTTGCTATCTCCGAAACCCAGCAAGTCACGACTACGGGAGTCGATGTTCTCGTTGGCGCCGAAGACGCTCCGTTGCTGATGCGCGGACGCCACGGCGGTCGCGACTTTGTCTATCTGACCTTTGCGCCGTCAGCCTCCAATCTGCCGGTCCAGCTGGCCTATCCGATTCTGTCCGATCGCATCGTCGCCGACCTGGGTGGCAGTGCCCTACCGCCGTCGGACCTCGTGGTTGGCCAACAGTTGCGCTTGACCGCCGACTCGACCGTCATTACAGATCCCGGCGGCCGCGTTCAAACGGTTCTGGCCGGTGACCCACAACCGGTCACTGATCGCCCGGGGTATTGGACGCTGCAGGCCGACGGTCAACCTGCACAGGTCGTTGCCGTCAACCCCAATACGGCCGAATCGTCACTCGGAACTGCAGCAGCCATTCCGTCTGAAATCCGCACACCACGACCTGGCGTCGAAGCGCCTCGAACCGAGCGCTCGCTTCGCCCATGGATCATTGGTGGGCTTCTTGTTGTCCTGATCGCCGAGTGGATGCTTGCTCGGCGTCAGGTCGGCGTGAGTCGTCGCCAGTGGACGGCCTCGCAGGTGCTGAGAGGCATCGTAGGAGCCCTTTTGCTTGCCGCTCTGTTCAACGCCGGCTTCAACCGCACACCGGACCGAGTCGCAACCGTTTTTGTACTCGATGCTTCGGACTCAATGGGGTCAGCGGGCCGCGCTGAAGCAGTGAGCTGGACCCAAGATGCCCTGCGCGAGCAGCCAGACGATGCCGTGGCCGGCGTCGTGCTCTTTGGCGGCGACGCTCGTATTGAGTCGCTGGTACAAGAAGATCTTCGACTTGGACAGCCAGCAGTGCTGGTTAACGCCGATCAGACAGACCTCGCCGGAGCCCTGCGACTCGCTGCAGCGATCCTGCCCGACGACGCCGGACGCCGAGTAATCCTGCTTTCCGATGGTCGAGCAACCATCGGCGACGTCACCGACGAGGCCGTGCGACTCGGAGCGGAAGGCATCGCCGTGGACATCCATGTCATCGGCGGTTCGGTCAACGGTGACACCGCCGTTGCGAGCATCGATGCACCTGCGTTCGTCCGTGACGGCGAAGGGATCGAAGTCGAGGCAACAATCCTCGCCTCGAGGTCTGGCGAGACCGTTCTTACCTTCTTTCGCGACGGTGAGACAGTCGAGGCTGTCCGAGTTGAACTGATCGCTGGGCAGAACCAGGTTGCGTTCACCGACACCGAGCCTCCGCTGGGACTCCATCGCTACGAGGTGGTCGTCACCGCCGAAGGCGACCCGGTGCCCGAGAACAATCGGGCCTTTGCGCCGGTGCAGGTTGGCGAGAGCCGCGGCGTGCTCATCATTGAGGGCACCCCAGGCGCGGCGGACGTCTTTGCAGCTGCGCTTGAAGCCGGAGGCACGCCGACAACGATTGATGAGGCCTCGGCGATTCGCGGCCCGGAGTCGCTGGTTTCCTACGACGCCACAGTTCTCGTGGACGTGCCGGTAACTAACCTGACCGCAGGGCAGATCGATGCGCTGGCTTCGTCAGTGCGAGATACCGGTCGCGGGTTGGTCACCATTGGCGGGCTGCAGTCTTACGGACTCGGCGGTTACCTTGGCAGTGACCTTGAAGCCGTCTTGCCCGTGATCAGCGACGTACTTGATCCGCAACGACGCCAGTCCGTCGCCGAGGTCATCGCCATCGACACGAGTGGTTCGATGGGCGCGTGCCACTGCGCTGAGGGCTTTCAGGGTCCGTCGCGAGATCTTGGCGGCGTCACCAAGACCGACATCGCCCGGGCCGGAGCGGCTCGTACCATCGCTGCACTCTCCCCCAGCGACGAGGTAGGCGTGCTCGCTTTCGACACGCAAAGTCGATGGGTAATCGACCTTCAAACCGTTCCGGCTGACGAGGTCGTGAATGACGCTCTTGGGTCACTCACTCCTGACGGCGGCACCAACATTTCGTCGACGCTCGGCGCTGCTGCTGACCAACTACGGATGAGTAGCGCGAGCCTCAAGCACATCATCTTGTTCAGCGACGGGTTCACCGAACCGGGTGCACTTGAGCGACTGGCCAGCGAAGCTGCTGAACTTCTCGACGTCGACGGCATCACTATTTCGGTCATAGCCACCGGCGAGGGCGCAGCAGAAGACCTGCGACCAATTGCCGAAGCGGGGGGTGGCCGGTTCTACCCGGGGCGTGATCTTGATCGCATCCCCGAGATTCTGGTCGAGGAGGCATTGCTCGCTTCTCGCGACTACATCGTTGAAGGCGAGTTCTTCCCGCAGGTGACATCGAACGACCAGGCAGTCCAAGGCCTGACGTCATCACCACCGCTGTTCGGGTATACGGCCACCTCAGCCAAGCCGACCTCATCGACCCTGCTGCGCATTGGTCCAGATGGCGACCCGCTGCTCGCCAGTTGGCAGGTCGGACTCGGTACGGCCACGTCATGGACGAGCGACGCATCAGACCGGTGGTCACAAAGTTGGGCGGACTGGGACGGCTACGTCGCGTTCTGGAACAACGTCGTGCGCGATACGTTCCCTTCGCCAAGCGGAGACGTGGAAACCCGAGCGCAGGTCCGAGGCGATCTACTCACTATCGAAGTCGACAGCGCCGATGCCTTCAGCGACGGCACGCGAGCGCTCGCCCGCGTGACGACCCCGAGCGGCGACTCGATCGAGGTTCCACTGGATCGGATCTCGCCCAATACGTTCGCCGCGGAGATTCCGGCCGATGAACAAGGTGTCTACGCCGTTGGCACCTCTCTCGACACTGCCTCGGGCGAGTCATCGGTCAGCGGTACGGCCTTGGCGGCACGGTCGTATTCGACGGAGTATCGACCCGGCGATCCCGATGTCGCCACACTCGAACGCGTTGCCTCTGACAGCGGTGGCCGATTCGATATCGAAGCTGCAGCGGCCTTCGACACCGACAACCTCACCCGGGGAACAAGCTGGTTTTCGCTCGTTCCGTGGCTGCTCTTGCTAGCAGCTGTGCTTTGGCCAGTCGCCGTCGCCGTTAGTCGGATCACGATGCGTGAGCGCGATGCGGATTTCGTGCGAGAGCAAGCTGCAGACCGCAATGCCGCTCTGCAACTTCGGCGACGGGCCGAACCGGTCGCAGGCGAGAACGAGCAACCAATTTTGGTTCCGCCACCGATCGAGTCGTCGCCGGCCACGATTCCAGCCAAACCGACCATTGAAACCATGCCGCCAACCGTGCAATTGCCCGAAGCTGGGGCAGTGCGAAGCGCCGGCCACTCAGAATCTGAGCATGACAACGCTCCGAGTCCTGACGCAGCCACTACATCAACGCTCGACGCTCTGCTTGCGCGCAAACGCAGACCCGATCCCGACGAATAGCGCAACCAGTCCTGAAATTGCTATCAACGCGGCGCCCCACCACACCAACATGAGCGCAGGCCGTTCAGAGATCTCGAACGAACCAAGACCCTCATCAGTCACGGTGCGCAGCACGACCTGCACGTCTCGCGCTGGAGTCGAGTGCAGCGCAGTCTCTGCCAACACAACCCCACGATCGGGATAGGAAATGAGCGCTGGCTGTAGTCGGACAACCTCGCGGCCTTGGGCGTCGACCAACCGTGACTGGATCGTTACCGCTTCACTGTTACGTCGCGGCCCGTCAGATATCAAGAACGACTCGTACACGAACGTTGTGTCTGTTCCGATCTCGATCGACTCGCCAGGTGCGAGCACCGTCGTGACGGTTTCTGCCTGCGCGCTCGATGCGATGCCGAACGCCAAGATTGCGAATCCGATGTGGGCAACCATTGTCGTAGTTGGAAGACGGCGGGCCTCTACGGCATGACACAGGACTGCGATCAACCCGACAACGAGCACCACCCAACGCAACCAATCATCGACATCAAGGAAGCGCCCCACAACGAGCGCCAACCCCGCCGCAACGACGAACGCACCGGCCAAGCGGCGCCGATGCAGAGTCGTCAACAGCGGGAAGGCCATCATCGCGAAGAGCGCCGCCACCAGAACCGGGGTTCCGACCTGGATGTAGAACTCGGCCGTGACAATACGATTCGGGCCGGGCAGCAGCGGCACCGCAACACCCATGAGAACCACCCCCGCCATGAACACTGCGAGAAGCGCAGCGCTCGACAGGGACACGACGGAGTGACCCTCCTTTGGTACGCCGGTGTTGCGGCGAGCGTGCGAGATTCGCAGCATCGTGAGCACCGTCACCGTTGCGGTGAGCACCCCGAGCGACCATCCCAGGGCCTCGGCGTCGGCGAACGCATGGACCGATGACAGACCACCGGACCGGGTCACCGCCGAGCCGAACATAACGAGCACGAACGGTGTCGCTACAGCAGCGGCAACCGTACGCGGCCTCGACGCAACAAGCGCCTGGCTGCGCACCACGTGCATTGCGGCGGTCAGGACAAGCCATGGCATCAACACGGTGTTCTCGACTGGGTCCCACGCCCAATAGCCGCCCCAGCCAAGCTCCACATAGGCCCAGTTCGCTCCTGTCGCCAGCCCGATGGTCAACAGTGTCCAAGCGGTCAGCGTCCATCGCCGAACCGAACCGATTGTTTCCCGTCTAACTCCGGGCGTGTCAATCACCAGCACAAACGGCACCAGCGTTGCCACCAGGCCGAGGTACAGAATTGGCGGGTGATACAGCATGGCCGGGTGTTCCAGGATCGGTGTGAGCCCGGCGCCCCGAACAGCGGGCAACGGCGCACGCGAAAAAGGATTGGCGGCGAACAGCACCGTGGCGGCAATGGCCGCCGTGATAGTAGGCGGCACTGCCATACCCCATCGACCGAGCCTGTAACGCCACGTCGTGAGAGCGGCCACGATGGCCAGCAGCGAGGCAAAGAACAACAACGAACCTTCGGCGCCGCCCCAAAGTGCGGCAAGCCGATAACCGCCACCGGATCGGGCCCGACTCTGGGAGGCGACATATTCATACGAGAAATCGAGTGTTGCGATCGCTCTGATCAGCAACCCAGTTGCTGCTGACAGGGCAATCGCAGCGAACATCGTGGCCCATCGCGCTGCGCCGAAACGGCGGGTAGCCGCAGCGAGCGCTGCGCCGAAGCCCAAGGCACATGCACTACCCAACAAGACTGCGCCCACTATCGCAGGATAGTTCGACATGGCAGTACCGTGACCGCATGTTGAGCAGGCACACATTGCAGGCACCCACGGTCCAGCGGCTACGTGTCGGAGCTGCGAACCTATTGACGACCACATGATCGACGCCGTGTTCGTTGAACAGGTGGCTGCGGTGATCCGTGAGGTTGGCGCGACCCAGGTTGTGCCTCGGTTCCAGGCGCTCGCTACCGGTGACATCAGCGAGAAGTCACCGGGCGACTACGTCACGATCGCCGACCAAGAATGTGAGCGGGTCCTGACAGAGCGCTTGCGCCAAATACGTGATGTGCCGGTGGTCGGCGAAGAGGCGACCGCTGCGGATCCAACCCTGCTCGACCTGGTAGCCGGTGCGCCGGCGGCGTGGGTCATTGACCCGATCGACGGCACCGCCAACTTTGTCGCAGGCAAGCCGAGCTATGTGGTCATGGTCGCCTTCGTCGAAGGCGGCGAGACCGCGGCTGCATGGGTCTGGCACCCCGCCACCGACGCCATGCTCACCGTTGCGCTCGGCGGCGCAACCAAGCGCAACGGCGTGGTCGTTCCAGAGCCACAGCGAACCGATCCGGTAACTGGAATCCTCAAGCGCAAGTACGTGCCCGAGCCAGGACGCACCCGTCTCGGCAACTTCGATGCCGATGTCGGCCAGGTCGTGCCCGCGTCACGCAGCGCAGGTATCGAATACGCATTGCTGATCGATGGCGAGATCGACTTCTTGTTCTACTGGCGGACCTTGCCGTGGGATCACGCCCCGTGCGCGCTGTTAGCGCAGCAAGCTGGCATGCGAGTCGCACGCATCGACGGTTCGCCGTATGCGCCGGGCGACGGCGCCGTCGGCCTGCTGGCCGCCGTGCCCAACATCTGGGACGACGTTGCCAACGAGATCCGCCAGGCCATCGCCGACTGAATTTCGCCGCAGAGGGTGTATTGAATCGCACGTCTGCTCCGTCGAAGAAGTATGAACGTCGCTGAAATAGGCTCTGGAGCCTGTCGAGCTGATCCAAGTAGGATCATCGACGCCGTGCCGATTGAGCAACCGAATAGCGAACTCGAGTTCCGTCGGCTCTATAAGTCCGAGTTCGATCAGTTAGTTCGCCGGGCCGCACTGATTGTTGATTCGGTTGATGTTGCCCACGATGTCGTTCAGACGGCGTTCGCCGCGGTGTGGCAACGCTGGGACACCCTCAACCAGCCTGGCGCCTACCTCAATCGTTGTGTTGCAAACGGCTGCAATGATCACCACCGAGGTCGCAGTCGAACTGAGCGACTGCGAACGAAACTGCGAACGGCGGAGACGACGACCACTGAGCCTGATCCGCTCTTCGACGTCCTGAACACGTTGCCGCGTAATCAGCGGAGCGCGATCGTGCTTCGGTTCTATTCCGGGCTTAGTGACGCCGAGATAGCTGCCGCTATGGATTGCCCGACCGGTTCGGTCGGACCGTGGATATCTCGGGGACTACGACGACTTCGAAAGGAACTCCAGTGAACCAGCACTCACCAGAAGAGGCCGAATTGGTAGCAGCGCTCTATCGCCGGGCGACCGAGATCCTTGTGAGGCCCGACATCGACGCCGTGCTCGATACAGAAATCGACCCGCCGAACATCACCCCCGAGCCGCGGGCCATCGACCCCGAGAAGGCGCATCCCATGCGGTCCGCACGGGTCCTGGCTGCGGCGGCTGCGGTAGTGATCCTTGGCGGGCTGATCTGGACGTTGGGTTCATCCGAGCCATCGTCAGTGCAGGTCTATGCGCAACAGACGGAACAAAGATGTCGGCCATTCGAGGGCACCGTTCCCGCTGGTGATGCAGTAGTCGTTGAGTGGTTGCCGGCTGAGAACTGTTCTATCGAACTGCGCGACCGCGCACCGCACTCCCCGTTTGGCGACAACCAATCCCACGTCATGGCAGGTGACACTCTGACCATCGACATGCAAGTCGCAATCGGTTGGGAGGGGACGAGCGACACGTTCTCGCTGACACTGCGAGATACTGGAGATCTCCCCGAGTTCGTCAGCCTGGCAAAGGTCCATACCCCGTACCTTGGAGATCCAGATCCTGTCGTGAGCGAAACGGAGATCACGCCGGACCGCGTCACCATCGACTCCTGGAATTTCGCCGAAGGGAAGTTCTCCGGACACGTCTTGATGGGGCCGGAAATTACGGGGCTTGTCATCGGTCAAACGCTGACATTCTTCATCGACGACACCGACGACAGCGATCTGGCTCGCTGGGTCGCAGGCGGTGCAGTCCCTACGGCTGAGCTTCAAGCTGCGCTTACTTCGAACGAGCGAGACCGAGAGCTCGATGCCCTGCACGGGCTCGACGCAAGCTACGCTTTCAAAGGTCCTATCTGGACCCAGGCTGTTCGATACGAGGCGCTCACCGACGTCGTGCCTGAGCTACTCAACCTGCTCGACGGGGGCACCGCAGCCGACGTGAACGTCGCCTACAAAAGCGCACGATTGCTGAGCGAAGCCACGCAGCCAACTCCGAAGCAATGGACCGCAAGAGACCACTACTCTGACCGATCGACGGGCTTCGGCTTCGTACTACGGTTCACGGACCCGGTCTCTGCCTTCATGCCCTTTGACCCAACCGATCAGGGTCAGGTGGACCAGACGAGGGCCAACTGGCAGCAGGTTCTCACGGTCGGAGCCGACCGCCTCCCTCGCACGACGTCCGACGGCGAGGCACTTCCCCGGGTGACTGACCAGGCTCGCGAGCTCGCAGGGAGCTACTGGCAGCAGCCTTCCTGCGTACAAGAAGAGTGGGCCGAACCCTGTGGCATCTCGCTGACCTTGTTCTGCAATGGCAACGCCATGTGGAACGAGGGAAATGTGATCGTCACCGCCGCATGGGCGCTGCTCGATGGCGACCTCGTGTTCAGCCACCCGTCGGCTGAGCTCGCCGACATCGTCGACATAGATGACGGTCACATCTATGGGATGCGTCGAGTCAGCGAATATTCTTGCCGCTAGGTCGCGCCCGTGTGCGCTGCTGCGTCGACAAGCCGTGCCACGTCATCGCCGACTAGCGTTCGCGCATGCTTATTGTTGCTGGAACCATCACTATTGACCCTGCCGATGTCGACGCACTGCGCGCCGCTGCGAGCACCATGATGGAAGAGACCCACAAGGAACCTGGCTGCCACGAGTACATCTTCAGCATCAGCGTCGCCGATCCCGGCGTGGTCACGATCTTTGAAGTCTGGGAGTCTGCAGCACATCTCGAAGCTCACTTTGAAGTCCCGCACATGGCAACGTTTCGCCAAGCCATGTCGACCATGACGGTCACCGGCCGCAACCTCCATCGCTACGAGGTTGCGAGCTTCGAACCGATGTAGTTGAACCCACAGCTAAAACCATGTAGCTGAGTCGCGACATGTGGGCACCACAAGCCGGGTCGTGGTACCTGGGTCAGAGCGATCCGGCCGTTGTATTCAGGTCACGCTACTGGGTCGAACAGATCGAGCCAATGAGCCCACAGTGACGGGTTGCACTTGCGCTGAGAGTGGTAAACGGCGGTGGAACCAGCATCCTTGTTCGGTGAACTCTTCTGCTCCGGCGCAGGGCGCTGCGACTGAGCAGCGCGCTGACATACGAAACGTCGCAATAATCGCGCACGTTGACCATGGAAAAACGACCTTGGTCGACGGCATGCTGCATCAATCTGGCGCCTTTAGCGCGCACCAAGACATCGACGAACGAGTCATGGACTCGATGGACCTTGAGAAGGAGAAAGGCATCACGATCCTGGCCAAGAACACCGCTATCCGGTGGAATGGTTTCAAGATCAATGTTGTCGATACTCCTGGCCACGCCGACTTTGGCGGCGAGGTCGAACGTGCGTTGACAATGGTCGACGGCGTCCTCTTGCTCGTAGACGCCAGCGAAGGCCCGTTACCGCAAACTCGTTTCGTGCTGCGCAAGGCGCTCATGCGCAACCTTCCCGTCGTGTTGGTCATAAACAAGATCGATCGCGCTGACGCTCGAGTCGCCGAAGTCGTCACCGAAGTCGAGGACCTGTTTCTCGATGTCGATGCCGACGAGCACCAGATCGACTTCCCCATCGTCTACACCGTCGCACGCGATGGCAAGGCTGGCTTGGGGCTCGACGCAATGGAAGATGACCTCACGCCGTTGCTGCAAACGATCGTCGATCACGTTCCTGCACCGTCCTATGACCCCGACGCACCGCTACAAGCGTGGGTAACCAACCTGGATGCTTCGGCATACGTTGGCCGCTTGGCCATTTGTCGTGTCATGAACGGCGAGATTCGCAAGGGCCAGAACGTCGCCTGGTGCAAGCTCGACGGCAGCGTTGCAAACGCCAAGGTGACCGAGCTTTATGTCACTGAGAGCCATGAGCGCCAAGAGGCCGACTCGGCACGGGCTGGCGAACTCGTCGCCGTCGCGGGCCTACCCGAGATCACCATTGGTGAGACCCTGGGTGACCCTGCCGATCCGCGGCCACTACCCATTATCACCGTCGACGAGCCAAGCCTGTCCATGACCGTTGGCAGCAACACCTCACCGCTAGCTGGTCGCAGTGGCGACAAGATGACTGCCCGCCAGGTCAAGGACCGCCTTGACAAGGAACTGATCGGCAACGTGTCACTGCGCGTTGTTGAGCTTGGTCGCCCCGATGCGTGGGAAGTCCAGGGCCGAGGCGAACTTCAACTCGCAATCCTGATCGAACAGATGCGCCGCGAGGGCTTCGAGCTCACCGTCGGCAAACCTCAGGTCGTGACTCGCGAGATCGACGGCAAGCTGCACGAGCCGGTCGAGGCAGTTTCGATCGATATTCCCGAAGAATACGTGGGTGCTGTCACCCAGCTGATTGCACCCCGCAAGGGAATGATGCAAGAGATGGCGAACCACAGCACCGGCTGGGTGCGTCTTGACTACCGCATGCCAGCGCGCGGTTTGATTGGATTTCGAACAGATTTCCTGACCGAGACCCGGGGTACTGGTCTGCTGCATCACGTGTTCGACGGCTGGATCCCTTGGCAGGGCGAAATCGCAAGCCGCCACAAAGGCTCGCTTGTCGCCGACCGCACCGGCGTTACGACAAGCAACGCGATCTTGAATCTGCAAGAGCGCGGCGCGTTCTTTGTGGGCGTCGCCGAAGACGTTTATGAGGGCATGATCGTTGGCGAGACGCCCAAGCCTGGCGACATGGACATCAACATTTGCAAAGAGAAGGCGCACACCAACGTGCGTGCTGTCGCTGCCGATCAGACCGTGCGCCTGACGCCCCCAAAGCTCATGTCACTCGAACAGTCGCTTGAGTTCATTGGCGAGGACGAATGCATAGAAGTCACGCCCGACAAGATTCGACTGCGTAAAGTCGAGCTTGACGCAACGACCCGCTTGCGCTTGGCAAAGAACCTGAAGAAGTCTCGCGAGGCTGCCCAGGGGTAGTTCGCTTGCTTCGCTGCAGCTCGAAAACGGATCGGCCATCATGACCGCCACAACCTTCGCAGAACTGGGCGTTTCCGATGTGGTCGTTGGCCAGCTCGAAGCGCGTGGCATAACCGAATCGTTTCCAATCCAGGCAGCCACGATCAAAGCGGCGCTCGGCGGGCGAGACATCTGTGGCAAGGCCCCAACGGGGTCGGGTAAGACGCTTGCGTTCGGTATCCCGGTTGTCGACCTGGTCGAGAAGGGCAAGAACTGGCAGCCCAAGGCACTGATCCTGGCGCCAACTCGCGAACTCGCTACGCAGATCAAGGAAGAACTTGAGCCGCTGGCCCGAGCGAACGACCGGTCCATCGTGACGGTCTTTGGTGGCACGAACATTGAACGCGACATTCGCCGCTTGGAGAAGGGCGTCGATATCTTGGTCGCCTGCCCGGGACGGCTTGAAGACCTGATCTCACGACGCTGCTGTGAACTGCGCAATGTGAACATGGTTGTGGTCGACGAAGCCGACCGTATGGCTGACATGGGTTTCTTGCCTTCGGTCAAACGGCTACTCGATCAGACTTCTGATGATCGACACACGTTGTTGTTCTCGGCAACGCTCGACGGCGACGTTGACATGTTGATCAAGCGCTACCAAAACAACCCGTTGACCTTCGAGGTCGAAGAACAGGTTGGCGACATTGGTGATGTCGACCACTCCTGGTATCTCATCCAGCCAAATGACCGCATTGCTTCTGCGGTCCGCATATTGCGCAGTTACGAGTCATCAATCGTCTTCTGTCGCACTCGCCGCGGTTGCGATCGAGTCGCCAAGGTGCTCGCTGGCAAGGGACTGTCAGCCGTTGCTATTCACGGTGATCGCAGCCAGGGGCAGCGAGAACGAGCACTGAGCGACTTCACCGCAGGTAAGGCGCAGGTTCTTGTCGCAACCGATGTGGCCGCTCGCGGTATTCATGTCGACAACGTTGCACTCGTGATGCACTACGACCCTGCTGGCAGCGACAAGGACTACATCCACCGTTCAGGTCGCACTGGCCGCGCCGGTCAAGACGGCCGGGTGATCTCCATGATCGTCGACGAGAAAAAGAAAATCGCCCGCCAGCTGCAGAAGGATCTTGGACTTAAGCCTGGCTTCGATGACTACGACGTCGACGTCGCTGCTCTGCCCCCTGTCGTCGAACGGCCCACGATCAAGGACAGGCCCAAGTCCACCGAGCCCAAGCAGCAGGGCAAGAACCAGGGAAACAACGGCGGCAAGAACAAAGACCAGGGCAGTGGCAAGAATTCGGGTCGGGGCCGCGACAGCGGTCCTAACCGTGGTGGCCGAGATGATGCGAGAGATCAGCGCGGCGGCCGTGACGAAGGTAACCGCAGAAGCCGTGGACCCAAGAAGCGAGACCGTGGTGGTCGCCGCGACACAAGCGGCCGCAATTCGGGCGACAGCCGCGGTGGCCGCAACGACGGTGGTCGCGATTCCTCAAAGCGACGGGGCGACGATGATCGTTCGGATAGCCGACCGCCGCGGCGTCGTCGATCTCCCGGTTCCAACGACTGGTATCCAAAGGGCTACTTTGCCGACGACGACGGCGACCGCCGTCCTTCTCGTGGCCCACGCAAGGGTTCATCGTCATCACGCAGCGACAGCAATACTCGCGGCGATCGGGACTCCGACGAGACCACAGACGGCCAACGGCAGGAACGCCCTGCCGGCGGTCGCAACACGACCAAGCGTAAGAATCGCAGTACCAAAGGTCGCCACGCTGACAAGACGGGCAACAAGAACAAGGGCAAACGCCGCAAGCCGCGCCGCTAGTCGTGACCCGAAGCGCTGACCACACGTTCAGCGCCCGCACCTACCAAATTGGCTAGCAACTCAATTGGCCGTGACCGTTCGACGATCGAGACCAAAGAATGAGTACAAGTCGCTCTCGCCTTTGCGGGTAACCCGAATCGCTCGTGCTGTTGAGTCGGTGCGAAGACATCCTCGGTCGATAGGCGTGGTGAGCATGGCGTTGGCGGCTACACCTGCCAGGTGCGGGCGGCGCTGAGTCCAGTCGAGGCAAGGGCGCACACTCGCCTGGCGCTTCTTCCTGAAGTCCCCTTCGTCCACTCCGAGGTCAACCAGAAAGGCCTCACCGCTGGCCGACAGTGTCAGCTTGTCCTCGAACGGCTGAACATGGCCCAAAGCAAGCATCGAGTCGCAAATGTTTACTGCGAGCTCACCCGCGAGATGGTTGTAGCAGGTACGTGCATAGTGGAGAGCCGCTGGAGCCCGAGGGAGTGGAACCGGCGTGACCAGTGGACTCGCCCCAATGGCTTCGAGCAACTGCGCCACCTCTGCGTTTGCAAGGCTGTAATAGCGATGTCGGCCGGCAGGAGATACAGCGACAAACCCGGCGTCCCAAAGCTTGGCCAAGTGCTCGCTCACCGTGGAATGGGCGACGCCAAGATGTCGGGCAAGTTCACTGCCTGTGTGAGATCGCCCATCCATCAGCGCGCACAAGATCTCGGAACGCGTTTCGTCGGCCAGCAGCCTTCCGAGTACCGATAGTCGGGTAGTCGTCATGTCTAGGACCATACGTCGCCTTCATTTCGGCGCGCTCCGAAACGTCGCCATGTCAGTGCAAAGCGGTGCCACGTTGGCCACAATGACTGCCATGGCTGACAGAGAAATCGAAAAAGACGTTCCTACATCACAGTTCATCGACACCCTGCGACGGCTCGCCGATGCGTTGGAGGCCGGCGAGTCGTTTCGGGTCCAGGTGCAAAACAAGCGCTTCACCGTGCCCCCAGACGCGAACCTCGTCATCGAGCACGAAGTTGAAGACGGCGAAGAAGAGTTCGCTCTTGAACTGCAGTGGAGCTCGACTGACGACTAGCGCGGCGTCGCCATTGCAAGTTTGGTCAAACGAGTTGCAGAACCGTTACTCGAACGAAGAATCGAACATCGCCGTAGCGTCTTCCAGAAATCCGGGGCCCTCAGCCGATTCTTGATCGCTGCGGTATTTGACAAAGAGTTGCTCGAAACCGCCGGGCACGAACGTGACGACCAGGTCTACGTCTGCGTCGGCGACGTTTCGATAACCGTGGCGAACCCCTGCGGGGACTCGGACGAAATCGCCCGCCCTGAGCACCGTGACTTCGTCGCCAATCAGAAATTCCAACTCGCCTGATCGCACCAAGAAGGTCTCTTCTAGAGCGCCGTGCTGGTGGGGATTGAAATCTTCGGAGGTCGCCGTTGCCTCGCGTTGAGGAGCGACCACCCATTCCATCACCGAGTAGGCACCGTTGGTTGCCGCCGAGGGAACGATGATTCTTCCCCGATCTTCGCCGTCTTCAAAGGCGAGGCCATCGGTGTTCTTGACTACTACGTCGTCTGCCATACCAATCAACTTTAGCCATCGTCGGCGAATCGCCTTGCTGGGATATCTCCCACAAAAGTCACGTGCTCTCGTTGACCTAACCTGGCACGCTCACCTCATGGTTTGGCGCATCAATCACCATTTCATCGACTTTCCATGTGAACGCGGTGTGTTGCTTCGTCGTCGCCGTCTCTTTTCACGCGCTGTGGAGAGTCCGCAATCGTGCCCCGTATCTAGCGGAGGCGGTTTGTCGACATCCATTCGAGACAACGTCACCTCGATCCTGTCGGCGCGCAGTATTGACTATCACCCGGTTGGTGACGACGGCTCTTGGCTGTGGTGCCTTGGCGGCCCTGACCTGTATCGCAAGCCAATGCAATCTGGCGACGAAGACTTTGCCGACTCCAACATGTGCCTGGATCTACACATCTGGGTTTGCGAGCAGCACGAAGTGCTGTGCGCGGAGCTCTATCCGTACGACCTTGTGCCCGAATCCGGTGGGAGCTCGATAGACGACCCGCGGCGATCGCAGCCAATCGTTCTCGATCAGGACGCTCATCTCGCAGCTATCGACTTTCTTGCACGCCTCGAGACATGGCTGGATCGCATCCTTGACCTACCTGGACGCGGGCACACCGCCAGGCCAACGAACGCGTGACCGAACGCTTAACTGCCGGACAACAACCACGCGTCCGCAGAAGCCTGCTGGACAACAACCACGCGTCCGCAGAAGCCTGCTGGACAACAACCACGCGTCCGCAGGAGACTGCTGCACAACAACCACGCGTCCGCAGGAGACTGCTGCACAACAACCACGCGTCCGCAGGAGACTGCCGGACAACAACCACGCGTCCGCAGGAGACTGCCGCACAACAACCACGCGTCCGCAGGAGACTGCTGGACAACAACCACGATTTCCCAGTCGTTTGAATCGTTGGCAGCAACCGACGAACCGGGGCGAACAGTGCCGCTTGTAGCTTCGGCCTACCCACAACAATACCGAGTAGAGCCAACCCGTCTAGAACAGGGGCTCGCCGATCGCGAGTTCTGCGGTGGGTTCGATCGTTTGTGCTGGGGTCCATGGCGCGATCTCGAGCCGCGTGATCGCCTGGTCGCGTCCAACCACCGAGCTATCAAAGACCACGACCTGAGCACCAACGATGCCGCCCGCCAGCTCAACCATCTGCGTCATGACCTCGTTCGGGACACGGATCTTGCCTGGGCCACCCTGTAGAGGTAGCCCGCAGGATTTTTCATGGTCGCGACATACGCCCAGTTCTCCCACGCCCATGCCAGAGCGTGCGCAGTGGCGTCGTGCGTTTGGTCTACGCCGAGCCGGCCTACGAGTGCGCGCCGCAGTCGGGGTTCGATCGCCAGAACGAACTGTTCAAACTCATCAACATCGCTCATCGACATTGGCCGAGTCTCGCAAGTGCCGGTCGCTTGGGTTTCCATTTCTGCACGCCCTCCACCCCATAGAGTTCGCCAGCGCTCAAACGCGCCACGCGCAGTAGCAAAAATGTTTCGGCCGTCATTGCGGCGCTCCGAGAAGCATCAAACCGAGATGCTAGAGACGCCTCGCAAACAACGAACTGCGTACGCTCGTCAAGCAAGCGGTTTTCGATGGGCAATGAGTTCGATCTCGACAGACGCACCGAGCGGCAACGAAGCCACACCGATCGTGGTGCGAGCAGGATACGGCTGCTCGAACATGGTCTCGTACATACCGTTCATCTCGGCGAACGTGTCCATGTTGGTCAGGTAGACGTTCGCTTTGACAACGTCGTCTGGCCCAAGGCTGGCTCCGGCGAGGACAGCGAAGAGGTTTGCGAAGCACTGCTTGGTCTGTGCCGCAATGCCACCGGTCACGAGTTCACCCGTTGACGGATCGAGTGGTGTTTGACCAGAGCAGATCACGAGATCGCCGACACCAACGGCGTGTGAATACGGGCCGACAGCGACTGCGCTGGGTGCAGAAATTGCGTCACGCATCGGCGTCAACCCAGCAGATCGGTAACGGTGTCGAGATACAGCCCGGTGGTGAGGCCGATCGACTCGGTGTCGATGCGCTCGTTGTTGCCGTGGAAGCGGCTTCCGTATTCTGCACCGCTGATCTCGGGGCTCAGCAGCCCGGCGCCGTACGCAACAGCTCCCATGTTGCGATGCACACGGGCATCGGTGAAGCCAACGATGATCCCAGGCGACAGCTCGGATTGCGGAAACGCGTTGGTGACCGCCTTCTGTAGCGAGTCCCACAGCGGCGTGTCGATGGGACTCATCGACGACATGTCGTTCATCAGCGGCGTCATCTCGACCTCGGCGGCCAGATCCTCACCAAGCGCATCGTTTAGGTAGTTCTGCACGTCTTCGGGTGTCTCGCCGGGCATGGTGCGCACGTCGATGTCGATGTCGACGACGTCGGGAATTGTGTTCGTCTTTGTCGGCCCAACGAGCACGTTTGGACTCAAGGTCATGTGGCAGCAGGAGTGGAGATGACCGCCAAGACCAAGCGGCATCGAGGCGATCGCCTCGTCGACCGATGATGGGTCGAGTAGCTGGTCGACCAAGTCGTCGGCGAGCCCGTGGTTCTGGCGCAGGTCGTCGATCTGGGCTCGCCAGCGCTCGTGGAATCGCGGTGGAGTCCGATATTCGGCTACGCGTTGCACGATCGCGGCTGCTTTGATCAGTGCGTTGTCAGCGCCATAAGGCCGTGAACCGTGCCCGGGCGTGCCCCGCACCCGCAAACGGCGCCAGGCCACACCCTTCTCCCCCACGTTCATGCCAATGGTCGGACGACTCTCCGAGCCGCCGTGCAACCCACCGTTTTCGGTCAGTACGTAGTCGGACCGGATCGCGTCGAGATGATTGTCGGCCATCCATTGTGCGCCGTACTTGCTACCCGACTCTTCGTCGGCCACGCCGAAGAAGATCAGGTCTCCCTTTGGACGAAAGCCAGAGTCGGCAAGATGTCGAAAGGTAACCGCCATGGACGCCGTGAGCCCAAGCATGTCGATCGCGCCGCGGCCCCACACCTCACCGTCGATCAACTCGCCACCGAATGGATCGCGGTCCCACGTGTCCGGATTTACTGGCACGACGTCGGTATGGCCATTCAGGCACAGGCTGGGGGCATCGGGATCGGTGCCCACCATCCGCGCAACGATCGAGGTGCGTCCGGGAGCCGCATCGAATCGTTCGACATCGACACCACCGCCCTCGATGTAGGTCTGCAGCAGGTCCGCGTTGCGGATCTCTTGACCTGACTCCTCGGTGCCCTCGTTCACGCACTCATTGCGAATGAGATGTTGAAGAAGGTCAATCGTCTTATTGGTCAAGTCTGTCGGTGCAGGCATGACACCGATCGTAGATCAGACCGGGAACGGCGGTGTCACCCCGTCGGGAAGCGCTACCTCAAAAGTATTGAGGGTCATGCACACGAGCACATAGAAGCCGAGCGCATGAATCAGGTCGGCAACACCCTCTTCACCGTGCGCTGCAACAGCAGCCGCATACGTTACGTCGTCGACGCGCTTGTCTCGATGCAACGTGGTACACAACCGCCATGCCGTCTCGTCACCAGCGTCGTCAAATTCAGGCTCTTCACCAACCTTGATCGCCTGAATCACGTTCTCAGGAAGACCGGCGTCGCGAGCCATCGTCTCATGGGCATACCATTCGAACTGGGCCTGCCAGAGCTGGCCCGTGACCAAAATCGCCAGCTCGATGTAGCGCCGATCGATCGACGGGCGATTACGAATAGCGCCGCCGAGACTCCAGATGCGCCGCCCGATCTTTGGGTTGAGTCCCCACCCGTCGAAGGGGCCGCCCAGGTGGCCGTCGGCAATCGGCTCGCGAGCTTCGGCCATTTGGGCAAACAGCTCCGCCTGGTCGGTTCGCATTTCGGCAGTTGTACGCGGGGTAAGTCGGGTCATACCCCAGCTTGTCAGATGTCTGCCCAGAAAGACTCAAGCGTGGCGGCGCCACGGGCGGGGTCTTCGCACATCCACCAGTGGCCAACACCGGCCAGGTGGACCACCTGCGCGTCCGCTCGCTCTGCGACAGCGTCGGCCATCTCGTCGGTGCCCACATAGTGGTCGTTCTCGGCGTTGACCATGAGCCCCGGCCGCGCGGCGAGCCGCTCGGATTTGCCGCCGAGGTCCGCAAGAGCGGGCTGTGCGGCATCGCGGTACAGCCCAAGGATGCATGCCGCCATGTCTTCGTTCACTGCAGCCGCGACCGAAGCGGCGACCTCTTCGGTCATGCCTAGCCCTTGATACAACGCAGTGAGATCAGCTTTTGGCGCCGCAACCATTCCAGCCACGTTCTCTTCGCCAGCGCCCGGGGTCTGCCAGACCTGGGCGGCGTCATGCCACACATAGTCAGGGTGCAAGATGCCAAGCAGGTCAACGCACCAGGAACGGACCGACTCGTGATTCGCAATGAGATAGCCGAGAACGTGTCCGCCGCCCCAATCATGACCGACCAAGTCGATGGGGCCTTCGAGTACTTCGAGTTCGGCGGCGAGCCAGTCGACATACTCTTGCCGGGTTGCCGTCCACCCGTCTGGCAGTGGCGCGCCGAAGCCAGGCGGACTGAGAGCGATCAGGTCATCGCGTTCGAGCGCATCAAAGAGTGGACCCCAGATGGCCGACGTCTCCGGGTTTCCATGAACAAACACAGCAGGCATGACGCCAGTACAGCACGCGGGCGTTGCGCCGTGTTTAGAGGGCTGAGTTCAGGGCGATTGCTTCAAACGAAGAACAGCCGATGCATACGCCGCACGGTTAACCAGCCGAACAGCACACCCAGAGTCACCAAGTACACAGCGTGACCGACGTCGTGCCAACCGACCAGGCCGGTGTGCAGGTCGCGAATGAGCGCAACCCCGTTGTACAGCGGGGTCGCCTGCACGATGGGATGCGCCCAGCCGGGATAGGCCGACAGCGGAAAGAACGTTGTGGAGCACATGAACATCGGCAAAATCACGAGCTGCATGAGGTCGAAGTCAGCCCAGACACGCACGAAGGTTGTGCAGAACGTCCCCAAGGTCGAGAAGGCGAGTGCGATCAGAATCGCCGCGGGCAACGAAAGCAGCGCCCACCACGAAGACACAGCACCGAAGAGCAGCGCAACAAGCAAGAAGACGAACGAGTAGAACGCGCCACGGGCGATCGCCCACGCGACCTCGCCCACCAACACATCGCTCATACGCAGCGAGGTGTACATCATGGCGTCAAAGACGCGCGACTCTTTGAGCTTGTAGAAGAAGTTGAAGGTCGCATCAGCGATCGCTCCGTTCATCGCTGTCGAAGCAAGCAGTCCCGCAGCAACAAACGTCGTGTACGAGATCGCTTGTCCTTGAAGCTCGATGTCGCCAACGAGCCCTCCAAGACCCAAACCCATTCCAGCGAGGTAGAAGAAGGGCTCGAAGACTCCGGACAACAGCACCCACCAGTGATGTCGGAACGAGACGTAGTTGCGCTCGACAACCGGCCTCGGCCGCAACCCCAATCGTCCAACGTTTTCCGCAGTCACAGCTCTAGATGCTTTCTGAACTGGCGGCGCACCAGCAGAAGCCCAGCTGCTCCGCACACGGCGAGATAGCTGAAATGAAGACCGTCGATCGCACCAAGGCTGCCGATTGCAAGATGTCGCCCGAGCTCAACACCATGCCAGGTAGGGACAAGTCGAGCGAAAACGGCTACCGCGCCTGGCATCTCCTCGACGGGAAAGAAGGCGCCAGAGAACAAGAACAACGGAAAGAGCACGATCCGACTGATCATGGGGAAGACGTTCTCTTGCTCCAGCCCTACGGTGAACGCGATAAGCGGGGCGGCGTGCGCGAGCGCAAAGAGCAACGCAACGAACGGGATCAGTAGGGCGAACCAGCTGCCAAGCGCGCCGGCAATCGCCAGTACGACAAGGAAGCATGTGGCGGAAACCATGCCACGAAACGCAATCCATAGGGTGTGGCCGACACCAAGTTCAGAACTTGTGATGGGGCTGGCGAGCACAGCTCGGTAAACACCTTGCCATCGCAGCAAACCCATGGTGGGCCACATGGCCTCGTTGGTCGAGATCTGCATGGCAGACACCATCAATAGCCCCGGCCCGATGTAGTTGAGGTACGAGTCGACACCGAGCTGCGCAATCTCCACGTCGTCGATCTGCGAACCGAGCCCCAGTCCGAGCGCGAACAGCGTCAACGTGGGATTCGCCAAACCCGCTGCCAGGCTCGATGTCCAGGCTTGGCGCGTGCGGCGCAACTGATGGCGAAACACTGCGGCAATCGCCGCGAACGATCCGCCGCGAGCAGTCGCTCGCGCAGCAGTTCGAGCAGCGGTTCGTGTAGCTCGTGCGCTCATGTGTCGCTCATGTGTCGCTCATCATTCAACGAGGCTTCGGCCCGTCAGCGTGAGGAATACATCTTCAAGCGACGCCCGGCGCACGTAGGTTCCGAGCGGGCGTACGCCCGCGTCGCGCATGTGCGCAATGGCGGCGCCTCCGTCGTCGGCGTAGACAAGATGGCGGTCCGGCAGCTCGTCTACGTGCCATTGCGCCGCCTGAGCGACCGGGCCAAGTGTGCTGGCATCGTGTGCTCCGTCGTCGAATCGCAGCTCGACGACTTCTTTGGTTGTATAAGCAGAAATCAGATCAGCTGGTGATCCTTCGGCGACGATCTTGGCCTGATCCATGATCACCAAACGATCAGCGAGTTGTTCGGCTTCATCCATGTAGTGGGTCGTCAGCAAGAGTGTGACTCCCTGCTCCTTCAGCCGGTAGAGCCGTTCCCACAACAAGTGACGAGCCTGCGGATCCAAGCCCGTGGTTGGTTCATCAAGCAAGAGCATTTCCGGGTCGTTGACCAGCGCCCGCGCGATCGTGAGGCGGCGTTTCATACCTCCTGAGAGCGGGGCGACTTTGCTGTCGCTCTTCTCGTCGAGCTGCATGAACTCGAGTAGCTGATCGGCCTTTGCGCCCGTCTGGTTCCAGGGGACGCCGAAGTAACGCTGGAAGATCATTAAGTTCTCACGTGCGGTGAGGTCGTCGTCGAGTATGTCGTCTTGCGGTACCACGCCAAGGCGACGACGGATATCCCGGCCGTTCTCTCGTGGGTCCATACCGAAGACCACTAGCTCGCCGCCCGATCGGGGACTCACGGTGCTCACCATCTTCATGGTCGAACTCTTGCCGGCTCCGTTTGGTCCTAGTACGCCAAAGGTCTCACCCGGCTCCACCGCAAAGCTGATGCCGTCGACGGCCGTGAAGTCGTCGAAACGCTTGACCAGCCCCTGCGCCACCAACGGTCGTTCCACGCTTTCACGCTAGCCGCCTGACCAAGATGATCACGGTGACTTCGCAGCGCCCGGCCGATGTACCCGCAACGTTCGGTTGCAGTCGGTAGCGTCTCTCGCGTGCCTGACACGCAACATCCCCTATCGGACTCAGGCGCAAGCCGCTAGTCGCTGCAACCGAATGGCTTCTCGTAGTGCAGCGCGCCAGTCGACCTCGTTTTATGGGTGGCGCATGGTGTTTTTGTGCACCGTCGTTCGCGGGTTCACTGCGCCGGGTCAAACGATTGGTGTCTCGGCGTTCACCGATGATCTGATTAGTTCACTCGGCACATCGCGCTCGGCGGTTTCGACCGCGTACCTGATTGGCACCCTGACTGGCGCAACCGTGCTGCCCTTCGTTGGCAGGTGGGTTGACCGGGCAGGAGTAAAACGCACCCTGACATTTGTCAGCGTTGGCTTCGCATGTGCCGTAGCGCTCACCGCCAGTGTGCAGAACGTCATCATGTTGGCGTTCGCGTTCGTTGGCTTGCGCATGCTTGGGCAAGGCGCTCTCTCACTCATTGGCTCGCAAGGCGTCGTGATGTGGTTCGAGCATCGGCGAGGCCTGGCGTTGGCAATCAGCTCTATGGGCACCGTCGCAATGTTGTCACTGGCGCCACTCACATTTGGTTGGCTCATAAACATGTTTGGTTGGCGCCCAACGTGGTTGATTCTGGGCGCCGTGGTCGGTATCACGTTGCTTCCAATTGCTCTCTTTGGCATTGTCGACCGACCCGAAGACCTCGATCAGGTTCCCGACGGCAAGGCCGCCGACCAGCCTGCTGAGCTGATTCGAGGAAGGTCGTACTCGGTGGCCGAGGCCGTTCGAACACCAGCGTTCTGGACCCTGACTGCGGTGGCATTCGCTGCGGGAGCAATCAGCACGGCGCTGACGTTTCACAACACGGACCTGCTTGGCGAACAGGGTCTCAACAAGACCCAAGCCGCGGCAATCTTCATACCGCAACTCGTTGGCAGCGTGTCGGCCAGCTTCATCATCGGATGGCTCACCGATCGAGTACCGGCGCGACCACTGATGTTCTTTGCGGCGATGATGCTTGGGGCCGGAAGCTTCCTGTCTACAACGGCGTCGCCAGGGTGGACCGCAGCGGCCTACGGGTTGACGCTGGGCGTTGCGGGCGGGTCGGTCGGCGCACTGTCGGGCGCCCTGTATCCGAAGTGGTTCGGAGTTAACCACATCGGCTCGATCAAGGGGATCGCCACCACTGCAAACGTGGGCGCATCGGCCATCGGGCCCTTGATTCTGTCGATAGGCAACGACGTTGCTGACAGCTACGAACCGGTCGTGATCGGCTGTTCACTCACCGCCGTAGCAATAGCCGTTGCCTCACTGCTTGTCCCAACACCAACACGGAGCTAACGGTCTGACATTACTGCTTATGGTCACGACCATGAGAGAACCCACATACTTCATGCTGGTCGCTTTGGCACCGGGCGAGCCAATGCACGGTTACGCCATCGCCAAGACGGCCAACGAGATCTCCGAGGGGCGTGTCACGATCACCGCTGGCACGCTCTATGGGGCACTTGATCGGCTCGTCGATTCGGGATCGATCGCGCTCGACGGCGAAGGTGAAGTCAACGGGCGCAAGCGCCGGTATTACCGCATCACCGAACAAGGCCAGGCCGACCTGACTGCCGAGGTCGCCCGCATGCAACAGTCAATCGCCGCTGCCGGCGCGCGACAAAGCAACGCCGCTGCCATTGTGACGACGGGATTGGCCGGCGCATGACAAACCATGCCGAACGGATCTACAAACTGGCAGTTCGTGCCTATCCCCGGGAGTATCTCGTCGACCACGGCGACGAACTCATTGCAACTGCCTGCGAACTCCACAACGACAAGGTCAGCGTTCGAGAGGCACTGGGCCTCGTCACCGGCGGCATGCGGACGCGGGCGCGTGTGGCCACCACGGGTGTCGGTGCAGGCACGTGGGCTTCAGGCCTGCGTCTCGGGCTGCTCTTCTACTACGTCTCCCAATTCGCATGGGTCTTGGCGCCATCAAGCAGGGTAGACATCAGAAACCCCATATGGTTGATTGTTCCAATCACCCTCATGGCAGGCCTCACGATCGGCACTGGCCGATGGTACGCCTTCCCCACAACAGTCATAGCTTGCGCCAGCTGGGCTCGGCTATTTGCCGAGACTTCGGCCAATCCGCCGTGGTGGTTTGCACTGACGTCAATCGCTCCGCTCGCGACAGCTTGGTGGCTGGCATTGAACACAGACGGACGTCGCGCGTGCTCGCCCCTCGCAGGGATCGTTCTATCGGTGGCGTGGTGGGTGACAGTGACGGTCGCGCCTGGCTATCTATTCGGCGGGCTGATCGATCGAGTTAGCCCCGGCCTGGCCATGCTCGCTGTAGCGCTCATCGGCTTGGTGATCATCAATCTTGATCCGCGCCTGTTCGCTGGCGCTACGATTTTCTTTGCCATCAATGCGTTGGCCAGCGTCGTGATCAATGTGCAACTTGGTGGACTGGTGCGAGTAGTTGCGGAACTTGCGTTCGCAGCGGCACTTCTCACCGCCGCTTGGTTTGCGGTACGGCGGGGTACTCGCCAGCTGCATCGGGTTTAGGGGGCCGGGTGGTGTTCGCTTGCGTCGCCGCTCAGCCACGGCGTGATCGACGACCCCGACGCCGATCCGAGGTAGATGTCTGCTTGCCCGCCATCTTCGACCGACCGGTGAAACATGACGGTCGTGTCATCGATCCAGCGAGGGCTGCTGCTCACGCTGGCATCGTTGACAAGGTGAATCGGGTCTTCGATGCTTCCGGTGAGCATCGTCCGAATGTCCCAGACCTGATCATCGCTGGCAGCGTCGCTGATACGGGTCCGCATTGCAATGGAACCGCCGTTCGGTGACAGCACCGGCTGTTGATCCTGTACATCATCCTCGGTCAGCTGTAGAGGTTCACCGCCAAGCGCCGGAACCACGAATACCTCATGCCCTGTCCGATCACAGGTTGACCGAACGCACCGCACGTACAAGATGAGTTCACCATCAGGAGACCATGACGGGTCCATGGCCTCACCCGGCCCGGTTGCTACTCGGCGAGCGTTTCGCCCATCAACGGTGGTAATCCATACACCTCTCAATGCGGTGTCTGCCGACATCATCACTAACTCGTCTCGTGTCGGTGACCATTCAGCCCGAAGTGGCGGTGGCGGGAACGCTGCAGTTTGCTGAACCCAAAGATCTTGAGAGCCTCTCTGAGATTCTCGCCTCACTGCGAATCAATCCGATTGGCATTCCGTTAGATCTCGCAGGTGCTGTGCCGGAACCTAAACTGCACCGGAACGTGGCCCGATGTAACGAGCTCGGGGTCGAAAGCGCAACGCTGACTCTTCGTATTCTTCGATGGCGTGGGCAAGAAAGCCAGCGGTGCGGGCGATTGCAAAGACTGTCTCACCGCCATCGGGCTGCATGCCGCTCAGCCACGTCAGCGCTCCCAGCGCCAGATCGATATTCGGAATGTCGTCGCGGCGTTCGCCGACCACATCGCGAACTTGATACACGTGCTGCAGACGGGCGTCGCCAGCCCACGTGTCGACAATCAACGCCATCAGGGCGCTGTATCGCGGGTCCTGTCGGGTGTAGACCGTGTGGCCAAAACCTGGCACGCGCCCTGTCCGGCGTATCGCATCAGCGACAGCTGGCGTGGCATCACAGCGCCGTTCGGCTTCGCTGAACAATTCGTGGACACCAGCGCTCGCCGCACCATGTAGCGAGCCACCCATTACGCCAAGACCCGCCGCAACGACCGAGTACGGGTCGGCACGAACCGATGCAGCGACCCGAGCAGCAAACGTCGACGACGCCAGCCCGTGGTCGCACAGCAGCGCCATCGCTGCATCGAGCACGCGCCGCTCATCGGCCGAACCACGACGCTTCGTCAGTCGACGCCACA
>Ga0209828_1000390_pt1 | contig 42557 bp, 25 predicted proteins | sample MaitaG_FD_187429 | JGI IMG/M metagenome (GOLD analysis project Ga0209828, IMG submission 187429) | Marine algal microbial communities from Maine, USA - Maine_Asex2 metaG (SPAdes) (version 2) | ecosystem: Host-associated > Algae > Red algae > Unclassified | place: Maine, USA | collected 2015-01-05
GAACTCAAACAGGAGGAAGTCAAACTAAAATAAGTCACACACTGGAATTGTTTGGCGAAAGCGAATACCGGTCAAGGGTCAGATCGCCCTTCAATATTGCCTTACTCAAAAATCTGTCCGTAGGTGATTTTATCCTTGAAGCTGATCTGAGTCAGTCTGGAAGAGAATATGGACATCGTGATTTGTGTTTATTTTTTAATGTGATGAGTCCCACCAATTTTTATTACGTCCATATTGCTTCAGTGGCTGATGACAATGCAAACAATATTTTTCTTGTGAATGATGAACCCAGATCAAATATTGCGACATCTACTACAAAAGGGACCAACTGGGGAGAAACTAATTCTTGGCATAAAGTTAGGATTGAAAGATTAGTAGAAACGGGAAGCATCACCATCTTTTTTGATGGAAAAAAAATTATGGAAGCTAATGATACTCATTTTGTAGATGGTAGGATTGGGTTTGGCTCTTTTGATGATACAGGTCGATTTGATAATATTAAAATATGGGCACCAAAATTATCAACCACTAGCAAAGGCTTCTTCCAATAGATTAATTATAAATGGTGAATTTGAATCCAATTATTTATTTCCTTTTATTAATTGTCTGTGTATACTCCTGCACAGAAATACCAGATAATGGCAAGCCCGTAATTTTTAGTATCTCGGATACAGATGCTTTCAAAGAAATGGATGAGGTAAGTTACACATTGGATGAAAATTTCGAATTAGATTTATGGGCACCAGGACCATTGCTATCAAATGCTGTTGCAATTACAATTGATAACCAAGGCCACGCTTATGTTACTGAAACAGTAAGACGTAAAAGTTCTGATTTAGACATTCGTCAACACCGAGACTGGAATATTGAAGATCTAGCTTTGCAAAGCATTGAGGATACTGAGGACTTACATAAAACAAAATTAGCGACGACCTTGTCTAATCAAAATAAATGGTTGGAGGATTTTAATCAAGACGGTATTCATGATTATAGGGATTTGACAGTCCAATCAGAATACCTTAGGAGAATATATGATAGTGATGGAGATGGACGAGCTGATGAATCTCATTTATTTGCAGAAGGGATGAACTCTATGTTGACAGGGGTTGCAGCAGGTGTTTTACATCACAACGGAGAGGTCTTCGTTACAGCTGCACCAGACCTTTACAAATTTGTAGATACAGATAATGATGGTGATGCAGATACACAAGAAATTTTAAGTACAGGCTATGGTATCCATATTGCATTTGCAGGGCATGACATGTCTGGTTTAACAATGGGCCCTGATGGTAAATTGTATTGGTCTATAGGTGATTTGGGGCTAAATGTAACAGATGAAACGGGCAAGCAATGGAAATACCCAAACCAAGGCGCAGTGATGAGGTGCAATCCAGATGGCTCCGATTTTGAAGTGTATGCACATGGACTTCGTAATCCACAAGAATTGGCATTTGATGCCTATGGGAATTTAATTAGTGTAGATAATGATGGTGATCATCCTGGAGAACGAGAACGCTATGTCCATATCCTAGAAGGTTCTGACACAGGATGGCGAATAAACTGGCAATATGGAAAATATAATAATCCTTATGAATCTTATAAGGTTTGGATGGATGAAGGCTTATATCTACCATATTTTGAAGGTCAGGCAGCGTACATTATACCAGCATTAGCACTTGCAGAAAATGGACCTGCAGGCTTGGCATATAACCCAGGCACAGCATTGAATGACGAGTATAATAACAGCTTTTTTGCTTCTTACTTTACAGGTAATTCTAAAAGATCGAGATTACAATCTTTTCAGTTGACACCCAAAGGATCAAGCTTTGATATAGTCAATGAGAAAGACATTTCTGTTGGTATCAATTCAACAGGCATTTGTTTTGGTCCTGATGGGGCGTTATACATTAATGATTGGAAAGAAGGTTATGAGAAAAAGGAAGGAGGTAGAATTTGGAAACTAGATTCAAAACAAAAAAACAATAAACGGTTACAAACAGCTTCCATATTAAAAACTGGCACAGATGGCTTAAACCTTGCACAAGTCGTTGAGCTTCTCCATCATGATGATATGCGTGTCAGACAACTAGCTCAGTTTGCTCTTGTTGATAAAAATGAAGCAGCTACAATATTAAATGAAGCTAAGGATGGACGCACAACATTTGGAAGGTTACATGCCATTTGGGCTTATGGACAGTTAATGAGAAATAAACCATCATTGTCTAATAATTTGTCGCCATTATTGACTGATAAAGTAGATCAAATCAAAGCACAAACAGCAAAGGTTATTGGTGATGCCTCAACTAATAATTTTTTAGGTATGCAACAGTTGCATTCTCTGATAAATGATCAATCTGAGTATGTCAAACGTCATGCAATTGAAGCCTTGGGTAAATTAAATCACCATGAAGCTTTTGAAGATTTAGTCACCGAACTTAGCAAATTTGAATTAAATAGAGATCCACATTTGCGGCATACGATTGCCTATTCGCTGTCAAAAATTGCGAATGAGTCCAGCTTAGAATCGTTAAAAAATAATCCGTCAGTCGATGTTCGAATAGGCGCGGTGTTGGCTCTTCGACACTTGAAATCTGCAGCTGTGGCTTCTTTTGTCAATGATAAAAATGAACATGTAGCTACCGAAGCTGCAAGGGCCATAAATGATGATATGTCAATACCAGCTGCACTTGCTCCATTAGCAGAATCTCTTACAAAAGGTCTTCATCAAAATGAAGCATTTCTGAGAAGATCGATTAATGCAAATTTAAGGATGGGTGACAAAGAAAGTGCCGATCGTTTGGTTTCTTATTTTTTGAATGAAAGCAACGAAACTAAATTAAGATTACAAGCCTTGTGGACCTTGGGATATTGGATTGAACCACCAGTTTTAGACAGAGTAGATAACCGTTATAGAGAATTAGAGCCAGGTGACGCTGCGGAAGCGAGAGACGCTTTTAGTCAAATATTTTCTACTGTCGAGAATGAATCAAATGCTGAAATAAAATCAATGATAGTTACGGTCGCAGGTAAGCTTGGGTACACGAATGCTGAAGAAGGGATCTATAACATTGTCCGTCAAAAAAATGAAAACCAAACTGTCAGGATCGCCGCAATGTCTGCCTTAGGCTTATTGAAGTCGGATAAATTAACAGATGTAATTCGTGATGTGATTAAGGATGATCATGTTCAGTTGAGAAAAGAAGCACAAAAAATACTAAGTGAGGCAAACTTTTCTGTGGAAGATAAATTGACAATTATCAAAGAAATTTTGTCAACAGCCACAGTAGAAGAAAAACAATCCGCTATTAAATCTTTAGGTAAGATTAAGTCGGTGCAGTCAGTGGAAATGCTGGCGAATTTGATAAAGGAATTACCCGAATTAGAAAAAGAAATTCAATTAGATGTTATAAATGCTGCGGCTGAACAAAAGTCTGAAATATTGGAAACAGCATTGATAGACTATCAAAATACAAAGTCAACGAAAGACAAGTTGGCACAATATCGAGAAAGCATGTTTGGTGGAGATGCACAGAATGGTAGACAGATTTTCGCATATAATGAATCAGCTCAATGTTTGAGATGCCACCAGATAAAAGAGTATGGAGGAGATATTGGACCAGCACTTGACAATATTGGAAGCACACTTTCACGTGAAGATTTGCTGTTGTCGCTTGTTGATCCAAACGACAAAATAGCACAAGGCTATGGCAGTGTTTATTATACATTAATAGATGGAACTGAAGTCGCTGGGATTGTGACTGAGGAAACTGATATTCAACTATCAGTCAGAGATCCGGCAGGAAAAGTAATGACATTTTTAAAAGCATCAATAGAGAGTCAGGAGAATTTGCCTTCAGGTATGTTGTCACAAGAGACCCTTTTGAACAAAAATGAAATTCGTGACTTGGTCGAATTCTTAGCATCAATGAAATGATGTAATACAGACTTACTAATAAGGGATTATTAATTTTAAAAAATAAATGACAGGCAAACATCAACCGGAATTAAGAAAATTGTGCTTGCATACCATAACAACAAAACCATGGTCTTTGAGAGAGTGCATCCAAAAATTTCAAGCAGCTGGTGCAGGCGGTATTTCGATATGGCAAGATGCTGCTGAAGACGTAGGTATGAAAGAGACAAAAAGGATCTTAGCTGACTCAGACCTAGAAATTGTTTCCTATGTGAGAGGAGGTTTTTTTCCAAAAGAATCACGTGGAGCTCGACTGAAAGCAATTGACAACAATAAAAAATTGATAGATGAAGCAGCAGAGATTGGAGCGCCTTTATTAGTCTTGGTTTGTGGTGCTGATCCGCAGCAACCATTGTCTGTTTCGAGAGATCAGATATTACAAGGGATCGAAGCTTTAATACCACATGCCAAATCCAATAATGTCAAATTAGGTGTCGAACCACTCCATCCAATGTATGCTGATACTCGCTCAGCAATTGTAAATATGTCACAAGCAAACGAGATAGTAGAGAAGATTGATCATGACTCAATCGGTGTCGTCATAGATCTCTATCATCTTTGGTGGGATGATCAATTGGAATCAGAAATAAAACGCTGTGGACAGAAAAATAAAATTTTTGCCTTCCATACCTGCGATTGGAAAGTCCCAACAAATGACATGCTGCATGATCGTGGTCTCATGGGTGAAGGAGCTATTCCAACAAGACAAATTAGACAGTGGGTAGAAGAAGCAGGGTTTGATGGATTTATAGAAGTTGAAATTTTTTCATCCGAATATTGGTCTTTAGATCAGGATATCTATTTATCAAAAATTATAGAAGCTTATAAAAATTATGCGTAATGACAGAACATAAGGTGGGAATAATTATGAATGGTGTGACTGGTCGTATGGGCACAAATCAACACTTAATTAGATCAATACTTGCGATACGCAACCAAGGTGGTATCAACTTAAAAAATGGCGATATAATTATGCCAGTGCCAACTCTAATGGGTCGTAATGCAATTAAGTTAGAGAACTTGTGCAAAGAGCATGGAGTAGAAAATTATTCTACGGATTTGGATGCGTTGTTGCAAGACCCAAAGCAACATATTTACTTCGATGCACAGGTGACTGGTCGTCGGCATCATGATGTTAAGCATGCGATAAATGCAGGCAAGCATGTGTACTGTGAAAAACCAACAGGAGTCGATACAGCACAAGCACTAGATCTTTTTCGATTAGCAGAAGCAGCTGGTATAAAACATGGAGTCGTCCAGGATAAATTATGGTTGCCAGGTTTATTGAAAATTAAACGATTAAAAGAAAGCGGTTTTTTTGGAAAAATTTTGAGTGTAAGAGGGGAGTTTGGTTATTGGGTATTTGAAGGCCAATCAATCCCATCACAGCGACCTTCTTGGAATTATCGGAAAGAAGATGATGGAGGTATTATTGTAGATATGCTTTGCCATTGGCGGTATGTTTTAGATAATTTATTTGGGGAAGTGAAAGCTGTGTCATGTTTGGGTGCGACACATATCTCAGAGCGAGTTGATGAGAAAGGAAATAATTATAAAGCAACAGCAGATGATGCGGCATATGCAAGCTTTGAATTGGCGAACGGAGTCATAGCACATTTTAATTCTAGTTGGACTGTTAGAGTTAGACGAGATGATTTATTGAGCTTGCAGGTTGATGGGACTAAGGGTTCTGCAGTAGCAGGATTGAGAGAATGTTACACGCAACATTATGGCAATACACCGAAACCTATTTGGAATCCTGATGTTGCTCAGCCAATTAATTTTTATGAGGGCTGGTCAAAAGTGCCAAATCAAGAATCATATGAGAATGCATTTAAAGCAGAGTGGGAATTATTTTTAAAACACGTTGTAGCTGATGAGCCATTTCCATGGAATTTAATGCAAGGTGCAAAAGGCGTACAACTTGCAGAGAAAGGCATAGAAAGCTGGCAAAAACGAGCCTGGGTTGATATTAATCCATTAATTTAATGATGTGATGTCATAGGTCGAATATAGGTAACCCCGAGATGTATCATGGGGCTACTTGGAATTGGTTTATTTTTTGACAATGAAGACAAAACAATAATTGAATTTATAAACGAAAATATTTACGTGAACGAAACAGCAATTATAACAGGAGGAACAAGAGGCATAGGTTTAGGCATTGCGAGAGCACTTGGATCACAAGGCATCAATCTAGTCTTGAATGGAATGAGAGAAGAGTCCGCTATTAAAGATGTTATTGCTGAGTTTGAAGATATTGGAGTTGACGTCATTTATGTTCAAGGAAGTGTTGCAGAAGATACTGTTAGAAGAAATCTTGTCCAAACTGCCGTCAAGGAATATGGGCAATTAAATTTTCTAATCAACAATGCTGGAGTCGCACCAGATGAAAGAAATGATATTCTCAACATGACAGAGGACAGCTACGACCGTGTCATGAATATCAATCTTAAAGGAGCTGTTTTTTTATCTCAGCTGGCAGCTAAGCAAATCATTAAAACAAAAGCAAGACAAGCAGATTGCCATACGGCCATGATCAACATTTCTTCTATTTCCGCCACAGTGGTATCTACAAATCGTGGTGAGTATTGTATATCAAAAGCAGGCATGAGTATGCTGACACAGTTGTTTGCTGCAAGATTAGGAGAAGAAGGTATTCCTGTATATGAGGTAAGACCTGGTTTGATCAAAACGGATATGACAAGTACGGTAACTGATAAGTATGATGCATTAATTGGAGATGGCTTGTGTGTCACAAAACGTTGGGGTGTGCCCGAAGACATAGGAAAAGTGGTCTTGACATTGGTAAAGGGAGATTTTAATTATTCTACTGGTCAGGTGTTGATGGTAGATGGTGCATTGACGATGAATAGATTATAATTATACATAGAAATGATATAAAATTTGTAGTTCAAATATAACTGCTCCGCATGAAAAATAATACATGGAAAATTTGCTGTGCATTGGTCATCATCATTGCAATTTTGACGCTGACTCCTTTAGTCTTACCAGAAGGAAAGCACAAGCCTGAATTGATGGGGATGCCTTACACTCTTTGGGTTGGTATTGCAATAAGTGTAGTGTTGTGGCTTATCACTTATGTAGCTGTATTAGTTCATCCAGGAAAGAACGATTAATATGTTTCAGAAACTACTCATTGCAGCTTCTATATATCTAATGATTATTATAGGACTTGCCCTATATTCTAGAAAGGGAGAACGAACATCCAAAAATTATTTAATGGCGGGATCAAGCCTTGGAGGTTTACTTGGAATGTTCACTTTTGCCGCTTCCTTGTTTAGCACATTTACATTAATGGGGATGCCAGACTTTTTTAGAGTGCATGGAGTAGGGGCATGGATATTTCTGGCTTTTTCTGATGCCTTGATGGTGTTTGGTGTGATTTGGTTTGGTTATTATTTGAGGAAGAGTGTCAAAGAAAGCCAACATGAATATCTAGGCATGGCAGGTTTTATGGAACAAAGATTTCAATCTAAATGGGTTGGCTATCTGATGTTTTTGGGTGTATTTATTTTCTTGGTCCCTTATGTAGCTATTCAGATTCGAGGTATTTCTATTTTCTTGAATCAAGTCTTTCCTGATGCCTTGCCACTATGGGTATGGGCAGTTGGTCTTGTAGTGGTGATGCTTGTTTACAGTGAATTAGGTGGTTTGAAAGCTATTATCTACAGTGATATTTTGCAAGGCATCTTGTTGTTGATTGTGGTTTGGATCATTGGTGTTTTTTGTTTGAAAAGTCTCGGTGGAATAGAAGCCATGTTTGATCAGGTGGAGGCAAAGAATGATAAATTGTTATCAGTACCGGGACCCAATGGTTTATTTACACTACAATTTTTTATTGGTTCTGCAATGGGTATTATGCTGCTACCATTTTCACAGCCGCACATATCGACACGGATCATGATTATGAAGGACAACAAGTCATTGTATCGGATGGCTTTAGGATTAGGTTTTTTTGCAATCCTTGTTATTTTACCAACTGCATTTATTGGGATGTATGGCGCGATCAATTATGCAGACTTAAGTCCTGCTGAGTTTTTAGGCAAGACATTAATTAATGATCAATCAGAAATCATTGCTGTGCTTGTGACGATTGGTTTAATAGCCGCGGCCATTTCTACATCTGATTCTTTGTTATTTGCTCTAGGTGGCGAGTTGAGATCACTCTTAAAAGGAGAGGACAAACAGATGGTAAATATTGCCAGAATAGCAATTGTGTTTTTTGGTGTCGTTTGTTTAATTTTTGCTTTGCTTAGTAATGATCAGTTGGTTTTGTTAGCGAGGACAAGTTTTGCTGGCACTTCGATTTTAGCGCCATTAATTTTTACTGGCATATTGGTGAAAAATCCTGCCCTTCATAAGTGGTTGGCAATTCCTACGCTAATAGGTCTCCTGCTTTTTGTTTGTTCATCTTTAGGTGTTTTACCAAAAGTATATTTCGGGATTAGAGCTGAGATTATGATTCCGATTGTGCTGGGTTTGATAGCTTTTATGACTGTATTTATTTTACCAAATGATTAATTATTTATAAAAATCCAGTTGTCATATTTGATGAAGGTTTTTTTATCTAAAAGTTTCAGAAGTTGTTTATTTTGGAGGTGAGAAGTGAGCTCAATTCTAATGGATAATTTCTCCATATCATTGTATTATGCCTATAGTATATATTTTCATTTCTGACTTTTTCTTTAACAATATTTGATCATTTTGGGGTTAAGCTTGTTTATAAGTCAGGGGGATATTGGTACGTAAAACATAATTATAAAATACTCATGCCGGAGGTATACAAATCAGTAGAGTTAACTTGAGTCAGAGGTAATAAAGAGATTTAAATTAAATCAATGATTAATATTTGGAAAGTAGATTATTTGACAGCTTTACTACTGAGAAATGGAAATTAACCAAGACTATTTTTGATTGAGAAAAAAGACCAATTTTACGACAGCAACAAGACGATTAGTCTGACTTATGAAAGATTACCCCAACCATTTTCATAATCCCGACTCCAGGCTTTCATAGCTGCTTTATTGCCAACTACTTTTCCAGTTGCAGAATCCACATCAATTGAGCCACCATTATCCTGGGCCATATTACCAAGATGGCAAAGGTGATTACTCACATTCGCAATGACAACAGGCGAATGTAATGCTTCACTAACTCTTATCCCTTGAAAAAAGTTTTGCATGTGATAGTCAGTCAGTCCGCCTGCACCGACGATGTTGGTTGTTTGTGATAATTGTTTTTCACTTTCGTTTTTCACTTCTTTGCCGCTACGATCAAAAAGAATGTAATTATTTCGATCGACCATAATGGCTCCATCTGTCCCATAGATCATGACACCTCTACCACGCTCATATTGTTTTCGTCCATTACAACTTCTTCCTTCCCAGGTTAATGATTTACCACCTTCAAATTCGAATCGGACAATTTGTGTATCAAAGAACTCCCAATCATCTTCTGTAAAGTGAAAACGTCCACCTTGTGAGGTGACCTTATTTGGGTTTTCTGCACCAAGCGCCCATCTACAAATGTCCATTTCATGAAGGCCATTATTGCAGATTTCACCTGTGCCCCAATGTCTGAACCAATGCCAATTGTAATGAACATAATTATCTTTGTATGGTCGTCTCGGGGCTGGCCCTTGCCAAAGATCCCAATCTAGATGCTCTGGTACCGAAGCGAGTTTGCCATTACCTATAGTGCCACGATTATTGGCATACCAACATTTCGCTTCGTACACATGGCCGATGACACCATCACCGATTTCTTTGACGGCTAGTTGAGAAGTTGGTGCAGATCGTTGTTGATTGCCTATTTGTACAAGCTTACCATATTTCTTTTGTGCAGCGATTAATAGTTCACCTTCATGTGGGTTTTGGCTACAGGGCTTTTCACAATACACATGTTTGCCAGCTTGCAAGGCATAAATTGAAAAAGGTGCATGCGAATGATCAGGCGTAGCAATAATGACTGCATCGATATTTTTATCCTCTATCATGTTGCGGATATCCTTGTAGCCTTTAGGATTATTCCCCTTTGCTTTTTTGTGCTCGGCAATCCGCTTCTCTAATACCTTAGAGTCGACATCACATAAGGCGTGCACATTTGTATTTGCCAGTTTAGTAACAGTGTTTCGCAATGCATTACCGCGGCTATTAATCCCTGCGACACCAACGTGTATCGTGTCATTAGCGCCAATGATTCTGTTATAGCTTTTTGCTGTAGAGCATCCAATTCCAGTTGTCAAGCCTGCAGCAGCTAAACTAGATTTTTTGATAAAATCCCTTCTTGTTTTTTTCATGTGACAGGTGCTTATGTTTTCAGTAAATGTTTTATTTAAAATTCTCTGATTTTAATGTTTTTGAAATGGACTTCATCGCCATGATCTTGCAATAGGATATGCCCAGCAGATAGGCGCCCAAAATTTTCCCACTTTTCATATTTACTCTTTTCGACTAATGCTGCAAATAGTTGGCTATGTCTGTCAAACTCAACAACCTTTACATGATTTAGCCAATGTTCGACATGGCCACCTCTAACGACTATACGAGCATTGTTCCATTTACCAATTCCTTTAAAGTTTTTACCTCTGCTGCTTTGTCGATTTTCAGCTCTGATTAAATCATATAAAGAGCCAACAGTACGATTTCCATTTTTACCTTCCTTAGCATCTGGATGGCCCTTGTCATCTAAGACTTGGAATTCAAGACCAATTGACGAGCCGTCCCCTTTGTTTAATTCAGGGTCAACAAAGTACTTGATTCCGCTATTGGCATTTTCAGTAATTTTAAAATCAACACTTAGTTCAAAATCAGAATACGTATCAATTGTAACGATATCCCCACCATTTCTAGACTCGGCTCCACCGGAGGATAAAACTTTTAATATCCCATCTTCCATGACCCATCCCTTTTCAGGAAAGTGATCAATTTTTGCCCCACGCCAGCCGTCTGTTGTTTCTCCATCCCATAGCATTCGCCATCCTTTGCGGATTTCTTTGTGTGTTAAAGATTGGATATAACTGATTTCTGGAACACTGTGATCTGTAGGTATTTTGGAATTGTGAAGGTCTGTCGTTTTGATTCGAATATTTTTCCATTTAACCGTTTTACCTTCATGTTCTTTATTTCTGATACCGTGGACTTGAAACGCGATAAAGCCTTCACTTGTCATATCGTCTACGAGATTAGTACATTGGATGCCATTCACCCATGTTCTTATATAAGGACCTATTGCTTCGATTCTATAGTGATTCCATTCTCCTGGTACAAAGGCTTGTCGTCCTTTTTCATTTCTTGTCAATGGATATAACCAGCCTCTTCTCGCTTCATCATAGACGCCACCAGCCCATTTTCTATTACTCGTTTCGATTTCACATTGATAACCACGTACCCTGTAATTGTTATAATCAGCGGAACTTAGACTTCTAAATTGTACGCCAGAATTCAATCCATTCTCCACTAACACGTCAAATTCTAGAATGAAATCGCTATATGTTTTTTTAGTAGCCATAAAGCTGTTCGGTGTATTCATCTTTGAAATCCCAACCATTGCTCCATCTTCTACCAAATAGCTTGCATCTCCATTAAGTTGCTCAAAATTTGAAAAATCTTTTCCATTGAAAAGAATTTCCCAGCCATCTTCAATGGGGATAGCAAAACCTGTAAGGTTTATACATAAAAAAAGTGTTATCAATTGAAATTTCATAAAATACTCTGTTAGAGATAAAAATAATTAATTTAGATCGTGTACGTTAACGAATGGTTCAATATAATAAAACTTCTATTTATAATATGCATTTTGGTTCTATTACTCTTTTCTTCCGTGCAAAGGGTTATATAAATAATTACGCTTTGTTTTTGGTAAAGAATACTATCATTCATTTTAGCTGTGATTAAATAATACAAATAAACTATTGGTAATAATTTTAATTTATTATCTTAAGTTCGTTAACGTTAACAACGGCGAAATACACTGTCTTTCATACGATAAGTGACTGAGTTTTATTGTATGATCGTTAACGTTAACGAAAATTTACAAAAGCTTTTATACCCGTACGTTCGACATATTAATTATTTAATCTCTAAACTGTTTTTCATATGAAAATTAACTATCTATCTAAACTGTGGAGCAAACATTTGTATCCACTCGGCATGGCTGTATTCCTTATGATAGGAATGGCAACAATTAGTCAAGGACAGTCCAGAACAATATCAGGCACGGTAACCGATGGAAATGGAGATGAGCCACTTATTGGAGCCACTATTTCTGTGCTAGGTACATCTGTAGGGACAATTTCTGATATTGATGGTAATTATTCGTTGGAAGTACCCAATAATTCCTCCGTTTTGCAAGTGTCCTACGTTGGCTATACGACGCAAGACATTACAATTGGCAATCAATCTACCATCAATATTAGATTATTAGCAGATTCCAAAACTTTGGACGAAATCATAGTCGTTGGTTATGGTACACAAAGAAAAAGGGATGTAACAGCATCAATTGCGACGCTTAGTTCAGAAGATATAAATGCGATACCCGTAGCCAATGGTGTTGATGCAATGAAAGGACAAGTAGCAGGTGTTGATATACAAGCTGGAGGTGGACGCCCTGGCCAAAACCCATCAATACAAATCAGAGGAAGACGATCAATCGGAGCATCTAATGATCCTCTATATGTCATTGATGGTATCCCTCAGACAAGTAGTGCTGGTGAAGGTGCAATATTCGATATCAATCCACAAGACATCAAGTCAATGGAAATATTAAAAGATGCAGCAGCAACAGCCATCTATGGATCTAGAGGCGCTAATGGTGTCATCATCATCTCGACTAAAAGAGGCAGTACAGGTAAAACAACTGTCACATATGATGCATTTTATGGAACAACAAGCCCTACATCGACGGTAGATATGATGAATGGTGAAGAATTTGCAGCCTTAAAAAGAGAATCTAGAAGAAGAGTGGGTGGAGATATAACCGGAGCTGTCGCTTGGGATGGACAACTGCCAGCTGATGCTCAAATATTTGAAGATGCAGTTGAAATAGAATCTATTGCACAAGGTAGATCTACAGACTATCAAGATCTAATATTTGGAAATGGGTGGAAAACAAATCACCAGATTTCCATCAATGGTGGAAGCGAGTCTACACAATTTAATTTTTCACTCGGTTACTTCGGAGAACAGAGTTTCATAAGTAATATGGATTTTACACGGTTAACTGGACGAATCAATCTAGATCATAAAATCAGTAATATTTTTAAAACAGGAATTTCATTTTTAGCGACTAATTCTACACAGAATTGGGGATCGGATGAGACAATGGGCGAGGCATTATCGAATAATCCATTAGGCGTACCTTATGATGCCGACGGAAACCTGCGCTTTTTACCAACGAATGATGGAATCAGAACGAATCCATTAAATGAACTTGTAGACAATGCAATTGTAGATGAAAGAAAAGCGACTAGATTATTTGCGCCTATCTATTTGGATGTTAATTTGAATTCCTTGACAGATGGTTTGAATTTTAGATCAACCTTTGGTCCTGATATCAGAATCCGAAGAGTTGGAGAATTTCGTGCCAGTTTGACCAATGATAACAGAGGAGGCCCAGCGGACGCAGCTATTGAAAATGGAACAGACCTCGGCTATACATTAGAAAATTTGTTGACCTATTCCAAACCAGTTGGATCAGGTACATTAAAGGTTACACTACTCCAAAGTATTCAAAGTTTAAGAGATGAGTTTTCACGCGTTGAAGTCTTAAATCTTCCTTACGAATCTCAATTGTTTTATAACATTGGTACAGCAGAAGTAAAAGGAAATCTATCTTCTGGTCTAGAAGAATGGACTTTGGCCTCATTTATGGGTCGATTGAATTACGACATAGGAGGCAAATATTTATTCCAAGCATCGATGCGAGCTGATGGATCTTCAAGACTTGCAGAAGGCAACAAGTGGGCCTATTTCCCTGGTATATCTTTTGGATGGAGAATTATTGACGAGCCATTTATGGCAGATAATAATTTATTTGATGATTTAAAATTAAGAGCATCATATGGAGAAGTTGGAAATACTTCAATAGATCCTTATCAAACTTTAGGAGGATTAGAACGGACGACATATGCATATGGTGATGCTGCTGCATTTGGATTTGCATTGGATGAAATACCTAACTCAGACTTAGGGTGGGAGGTATCCAAGACGATAGACATTGGTATTGATTATAGTATTTTAAACGGTCGATTTAATGGTTCATTTGATTGGTTTAGTACTAAGACAAGTGATATTCTATTAGCAAGAAACTTACCTTACACCTCAGGGTATACAAATATTTTGCAAAATGTTGGATCTACGGCTACGAGTGGAGTTGAATTTAATATTAATGCAGGAGTCATCAATAATCAAGACGGGTTTAGCTGGAATATTGGGTTTAATATCGCAGGATATAAAGAGGAAATTACAGAATTGGCATTAAAAGATGAAGCTGGCAATGCATTGAATGATGTGGGTAATGGATGGTTTATTGGCTCTCCAATTGAAGTCTGGTTTGACTATGAATTCGATGGAATCTATCAGTCAAACGAGATAGACATAGCGAGTTCTCGTGAAGCTAAGGTCCCTGGAGAAATTAAATTGGTAGACCAAGATGGTAATGGTGTCATCACACCAGATGATAGAATCATATTAGGCTCAGATGTTCCAGATTTTTATGGAGGCATCAGAAATAATTTTTCATATGGAGGTTTTGGTTTGGATTTGTATATCTATTATAGACAAGGCCATATGATTCGTTCAAGGTTTCATGATAGTAACAATAGTTTATTTGCTCGATATAACAATCTTGATGTAGATTATTGGACAGTTGATAATCCTTCTAATGAAGCTCCAAGGCCAAATGAAAATCAAGAAAGACCTAGAGACGGAAGCACACTCACCTATTTTGATGGTAGTTATATCAAACTTAGAAATGTCAGTTTAAGTTATTCTCTACCGACGTCGGTTATAGAAAATTTACCAGTCTCAAATTTGAGATTCTATATATCTGGAGAAAATTTATGGTTTGGTACAAGCTATGAAACATTCGATCCAGAAGCTGGAAATGAAATTGATGATAGTGATGTCCCATCTAGTAGATCAATATTATTTGGCCTAAAGGCATCATTCTAAAATTATGAAAATGAAAAAAATAAGTTTATATATCTTAAGTCTCCTTTTAGTTCTGTGTGTCAATCAATCTTGCAGTGACTTTTTAGAAGAGACTCCTATTGCTGATGTTTCAGCAGCTACATATTATACAACAGCTCAAGGCTTAGAGGATGCAGTGAAAGCAACATATGCTGCGAGTAAAACCTACTTTGGTCCCGAACGAGGATTCACGATGAATTCATTTGGAACGGATATTTATAGAGTCGGAGCAGATGGAAGTCACAAAGGAATTGGTTTTTATGATGGTCGATTAAATCCTTCAGAAAGTTACTTTAGAGATACGTGGAGAGATTTTTATAGAGGCATCAATCAAGCGAATGCTGTCATCAATCGTTCTGAAAGCATTGAAGGCTTAGACGCGGATGTTAAAAACGCCAGAATAGCAGAGGTGAGGTTCTTAAGAGCTATGTATTATTTCATCTTGGTTCAAACTTATGGTGACATTCATCTCTCATTAGAAGAAACAGAAGGTGTAGAAATCGAAGCGAATCGAACTTCTCAAAGTGACATATATGATCAAGCTATTATTCCTGATCTAGAATTTGCAATTGCGAATTTACCTGATTCCCAAAGTGATTTTGGTAGAGCTACAAAACCTGCAGCTGAGTTTTTATTAGGTAAAGTGCAGATGAGAAGAGCCTATAGCAATCCCAGTGCAGCAGCAGAGGCAGAACGCAATATGTCTAATGTGATCAATAACTATGATTTTGCATTACTACCAGATTTTGCTGACTTATGGATCATTGGGAATGAACAGAACTCAGAAATTATTTTCTCTATCCAAAATAACAAAGCACAGGTAGATGAAGGTTTGGATGGTCAAGGCCACAGAGGTCATTTATATTTCTTGATGGAATATGATAGATTTCCGGGAATGCTAAGAGACATCACAAATGGTCGACCATGGAAACGATTTAGACCAACCAATTACTTTTTAGATCTGTGGGACAGAGATGTAGACGCTAGATATGATAAGTCCTATAAGCATGAGTGGTTAGCCAATAATCCTGGAACGTATAATAATGTTCAGACATTTGGTATCAATACAAAGACCGTCACTTTTGAAGCCGGAGATCGAGCTATCTTTATACCAGGTCCAGGACAAGATGAAGAGTGGACTGATGAGCGTCAGGCAGAAGCGGACTTCTGGGTAATCACAAGAGATGAGTACACAGAAAAGCTTTTTCCTAGTATGAATAAATGGATAGATGATACGAGACCCAACAGACAACACACACAGGGACAACGAGATTTTATTTATATGAGATTAGCGGATGCATATTTAATAAGAGCTGAAGCGAGAATGATGCAAGGTAATATGTCAGGTGCAGCTGAAGATATGAATGCTGTCAGACGAAGAGGAGCATGGCCTGGTATGGAAGATGCAAATATGATCACAGCAGCAGATGTGTCTTTGGATCTCTTATTAGATGATCGAGCAAAAGAATTAGTAGGAGAATGTCACAGATGGAATGATCTTGTTAGAACAGGTAAACTGGTAGAACGAGTCAGACTATATAATGATGATGCGTCTCCTAATATCCAAGATTATCATACCGTCAGACCAATACCGCAAGATCAAATTGATCGTACTTCAGGAGGATACGCTCAGAATCCTGGGTATCCTGGCAGCTAAGATAGAATCAAGATTTACTGATCAAATTAAATAGTTTTTTCATGCTCAATTAGAGACCGGACTTTCGCAGGTTCGGTCTCTATCTTTTTAGAGTCATCATAAAGCAGTAAAAATTATTATGAATTAAAAATATCTTTGTGATAAGAATGACAATTATTTTTTTACCCAAAAAAGGAGTGAGACAATAAGTTGATAATGTCATTTTTATGATTCTATTTTTATAAAAACGTTAACATATTTATTTGTAAAATGAATACTTTAAAAAGAGAGTCAAGATCTACCAACCCTCTTAAAATTATTCAATTTGGTGGAGGTAATTTTTTGCGCGCCTTTGTCGATTGGATGATTGATGAGCTGAATGAGAAAACAGATTTTAATGGTGGGATCCTTTTAATTAAACCAACAGAGAAAGGAGACTATGATTCCTTGCTGAATCAAGATGGATTATTTCATGTGGTGACACAAGGCATAAAAAATGGACAAAAAGTAGAAGAAGTACAATTAATTTCTTGCGTCCAGGAAATAATTCATCCCTATACAGATTTTGACGACTATTTATCTTCGGCACATATAGAGAGCATCAGATTCATGGTTTCAAATACAACAGAATCCGGCATATGCTTTAATAAGGATGATAAGTTTACTAATACACCAGCTCACGGATTTCCAGGCAAATTAACCCAATGGCTATTTGAAAGATATAAGCATTTCAGGGGTGATAAGGACAAAGGTATTATCATTATACCATGTGAGTTGATAGAAAATAATGGAGTCAAATTAAATCATGCCATCCGTGCGTACGCAGATGTTTGGAAATTGGAAACTGGATTTAGTCAGTGGCTAGAGGAAGCTTGTGTTTTTTGTAATACATTAGTTGACCGCATTGTCACAGGTTATCCATATAAATCTGCAAGTCATTTTTTTAATAAAATCGGATATGAAGATAAAGCATTAACAAGCGCAGAGCCATATCACTTGTTTGTGATCGAAGGACCTGATTTTGTTGCTGATGAATTGCCATTTGATAAGACAGATTTAAATATCATTTTTTCTGATAAGCTGACTAAATATCGTGACATCAAAGTCCGAATTTTAAATGGTGCACATACAGCATTGGTCCCTGTTGCGTATTTACAGGGTTTTAGAACTGTGGGAGAAGCAATTCAAGATTCTGAAACGATCAAATATATTCATCAAATACTTAAAGAAAATATCCTTCCTACATTAGATTATGCTGAAGAGGAACTCAGGCAATATGTCAGTGATGTCATCGACAGATTTAAGAATCCATTTATAGAACACAAGCTGATTGATATATCGTTAAATTCAATTGCTAAATTTAAAACTCGTCTTTTACCATCGTTGTTAGCCTATGTAGAAAAGAGAAATGAATTACCTTCTCATATCGTTAAAGCATTGGCAGCTTTGCTGGTGTTTTATAAAGGCAACTACAATGGTGAAGCAATAGAACTCCGCGATAGCAAAGAGATCATTACCTATTTTGAAGAGGAATGGTCCAGCGTTAAAACGACTGAAGACATAGATAGATTCATAGAAAAGGTATTGGGAAATAAAGTGCTTTGGAGCATAAATTTAAATACGATTAAGGGTCTTCATAAAACAGTTTCCAACGAAATTAATCGACTCCTCAAGGAGTAATCGAATTTTATTGCTTTATGAAAATTTAAGTACACTAACATTATTGATCATATATTTATGAGTTTTAGTGAAACAGATAAAAATACAATATTTGGTTTGAACGTCAAGAAATTTTATAATCTAAGCACTACGTAATATGGATTTAGGGATTAAAGAAAAAGTATATCTTGTTTCTGGTGGTTCTGAAGGAATAGGAGCAGCCATAAGCACTCTTTTGCTGAAGGAAGGTGCAAAACTATGTATAGCCACCAGAGCAACATCAGTCATCACAGAAGAATTTGTCGAACTAGTAGATCCTGATAGATCAAGTGTTCTTATCTCTTATGGAGATCTCCAGGACACAGAAAACTGTCAACAGGCAGTGCTTAAAACAATAGAGAAATTTGGTAAAATTGATGGTATAGTAAATAATGCAGGAGTCAACGATAAGGTAGGACTGGAAGCAGGACCACAGGCCTTCAGAGAGTCCATCAAATTGAATTTATTTCATACCTACGATTTAGTACACTATGCGTTGCCTTACTTAAAAACATCAAATGCTACGATAGTAAATATTGCTTCAAAAGTAGCTGTTACCGGGCAAGGCATGACTTCTGGTTATGCAGCAGCTAAGGGTGGTGTGCTGGCGTTGACCCGCGAATGGGCGGTAGACTTGGCTGGCTACGGGATTCGCGTTAATGCGATTCTACCTGCAGAAGTGATGACGCCGATGTACAGAAAATGGTTAGAATCCTGCGATGACCCTAGCGATACAGAGAAGAAAATTCTAAATAAAATACCCTTTGAAAATAGGATGACGACGGCAGAAGAAATCGCTTCTATGGTCGCATTTTTATTGTCGAATAAATCTGGGCATACTACTGGACAATGGATGCATGTGGATGGCGGTTATGTGCACCTCGATCGCATGATCACATGAGAATTTATAAAATTAGCCACAAAAGAAAATCCGCTAAATATCCTGAAGAATAATTACTGATCTTTCTCAAGACATCCGTAGAAAGAATAATACTGTTCTCCTTTCAATTGTTTTGTCAGATAAAGAGCCACTTCTCTCGCATGGTAGTCTCCCCACATACTCGATTCACCATTCGGAATATGAGACCCTTCAGGTATATAATCCCAGCCATTAGGACGATGGTAAATGGAATGTAAAATTAAACCATGATGAGAATTGTCTTGACTTAGATATGGTTCTTCTAATAAGCGATTCATAATAGTCAAGCCAGCTTGCTTGTATTTTTTGGAGCCTTCTGCATCAATGTCTTCCAAGAATTTACCCAACCTCAAAAACCCCTGTGCTGCAATTGCCGCAGCTGAGCTATCTACTGGTTCGTGTTCATTATATGGGTCTGCGTCTCTTTCAAAATATTGACCAAGTTTGTGCAGGTTTGGAGCACCTGTATCCCAATATGGAATGCCGTCCGTCGGTGTGTTTTCAATATAGAAGTCACACACCGCACGAGCTGCCTTTAGTAGATGATCTGTGACAGCTGCTTTTCCCATGTAAGTCTCAAAGTCAGCATCATCCGCATCCATAAAGAATTCTAATTCTTCTGCAAAACCCGTGATAGCCCATGCAAGTCCCCTCGTCCAGGTTGTAAAACCAGAATAGCCTTGCTGTGCATTCGGACATCGATAATTGCCATCTTTAACATTGAAAATGCATTCATGAGCGGTTCTTCCATTGACATCATAACTGTCTCTACCTTCACCATAAAAAACACAGTAGTTAGCAGTCGCCACAAGATGATCAATGCCCCTTTCAAATAAATTTATCTCTACATCATTTTCAGCCCATATGGCATGATCTAAATAATGACTGATCATCAATGAGCGTATCGTTCGGACTGTATCTACAAATAAAGAATGAGGACCATTAAAAGAGTATATAAATCCGCCTTGAGACAATCTTGTCCATCGTCTTGCCTGAACAGCTCCAGACATCTTTAGTGCCAGTTCATAAAATTCACGTTCCCAACTATTACTTTCTATTTTTCCCTCAAGCATTAAGCGAAGCAAGTTGCCATATGTGCTGACATTATTGAAGCCATGATCATGGACACCAAAATGGCCGACATGCGATGCCATTTGCTTTTTGGTTTGTTTTTTTCCATACTGTAGCATGTCTTCTTCTCCTGTTGCATCAAATTGTAAAATGGCAGATCCATAGTGGAAGCCTTGCGTCCATTCTGTCCATCCTCTAGTAGAATATTTACCTGCTACAGTAAATACAGGTGACCCTTGAGCTGTATCATATTCAGCATTTATAAGTCTTATCTTTTCTCCAGATAAATTCCAAAAATGGTTTAGCTTTTCTTCAAGATCGTGGATCGTAATTGTTTGGTTAATTATCATTGCGGAATTTAAGATTAATTAAAGAGTCCAATTAGTTAATTCGTTTTCTACAGTATTTTTATTAAGATCGCCATCGAATACAACAAACCTATATTTTGAAATTAATTCCATACCTGAATTAAAAATAAAATCTGAATCTACCGTTGGATTGAAACAAAAGTAAGGCATTGATGAATGAACTCTAATATGTGACGGATATCTCAAATTTGAAGGATGTGGGATAATAGCAATTCCCGCTAGTTTATCATCAATTTTTCCATACATACTTGCCCATTTAGGACGAGTGTGATTCCCTTCAACTTGATTTAATTTATCTGATGTAGTAAAATAGCAAAGCGAGTCATAATTATTTTCAACATTCCATTCTGCAGATCCTCTAAACGCCAAACCTCCATATAAATATTTATTTAAAATCAGACTGTCTTCACTGACGCAAGTTTGTGTTGACGTTAAATCGAATACATAATAATTGTCTTTAAGTATTGCACTGATATCCCATATTTCTTCTAATACGATAACAGTGTCATTATTTACAAAGGCTAAATGTTCTAGCTCTACCCTAAAAGAAGGCACGGAAGGCTTTATATCAATAACGCGTTTATGACGGACAGTGCCTAATTGATCTTGTTGATTCCAAAAGTCAATCTCAGTATTTCGGAAAGTCGTTTTTGTCCACGCATTAAAGATACCGTGCTGATGAGCATGGTCAAAGGGGAAACCATCAGTTAATGTTTTGCCCGCTAATGTTTTTAATGGATGTATGAATCCACTTCTTTTATAATATTCAGCTAATGTATCAGGGACTAATTGTGTGGCTATGAAATAGTTCAGTATTGTTTGGCCATCAAATTGAATTTGAATTGTAGATCCGTCTTCTTTTATACTCAAAGAGGGTTCTTCGAGATTAGGTTTACTGTCAGTACAGGCAATATAAAACAATAATATACATGCTGATAACATGACAAATGATACATTCAGATATTTAGGCATAAACAAAATTATTACTTTCTTTCAAGATAAGAAATGAATATCTATTAAAAGTAAAATCAATCATATCTGTGTCTAGCATTTACAATTCCTGAAAGGACAGCATCTATAAAGGTTGGACAAAGTCCTACCGAACAGTGAATACACAAACACTAAGTCCTGAAGGGTTGATATAATATTCCCAAATATATTTAAAAGGTGTTGTGCAAGAGTTATTTATGACTCTAACACGAAATTTTTGTGCAATATGCTTTGCACACATAATCTCTCTATTCAGAAGTAAGAACATAATATGGTATATCTACAGGCACGTTTTTTTTAATAAACATACATAGCTTGGAGACACGATAATAATTTAAACAGTTTCCGATTGAATATAATAGTTAACATTTTCCTTCACGACTATTTCGACAGGTATATCGATATTTAGTTTTGATTTATCATCTTCTGTTAAAAATTTATATAATCCCTTAACGGCAGCGTAACCTTGGTATTGAGGTTTTTGACTGATTAGAAAATCGATCTCCCCACTTTTTAAAAGGTCTATGTTTTTATTATTTAAATCAAATCCGATTAAATGATAATCATTGATGTTGTTTTCTTTTAGAATATTTGGTAACAGAAAAGAGCGGGCGTTAGTCACAAAGATTCCTAATGCTTTCGACTGTTTAGCTAATTTTTTCAATTCTGGTAATAAATCAAATTCATCTTCTAGTGGATGGTTTATTGTAAAGTGATTTATTTTTTCGTTGTTAGGCAAGTTTTTAAAATAGTCTCTAAATCCGCTTTCTCTTTGGAGGTTGTTTATTTGTTTACCTCTATCATTCAGAATATTGACAATAACATATGTGCCTTCATTTCCAACTACACCATGTAAAAGGCGTCCAGCAACCAATCCTGCATTTATAGAATTTTGCCTGATGAAATTACTGCTGAATAATAACTCCCTTTCTGTATCTAAAAATACAATAGGAATGTTTTTCTCCTTCGCTTTTTTCAATAAGGTGTTACTTTCGTATTCGAAGAACGGGACAGTAATCAAAGCACTGAACTCTTCTTGGAAAATAATGTCTATCTGTTCTCTAAATGTTTGGTGATTTAGTTGGTTGAAAAAAAAGTATTTTGCTGAAACCCCCATTATATTCAATTCCTTAATTGCACGCTTGATGCCCTGTAGCGGAAGATTCCAATAACTGTGCTCATTTCTTGGAATGGGGGACAGAACAGCGAATTTAATTATGTTGTTTTTTGCCAACTTAAGTCGGCTTGCCATCAAGTTTTTCTTATAGCCTGTGTCTTTAATTAGCTGAAGGACTTTCTCTCTCGTAGCGGGTGCTACTCCTGATCTATTATTCAATACGCGATCAACTGTGCCGATTGATACATCCGCTAGTTTGGCTAAGTCTTTTATTCCTAAATTATCGTTTTCCATAACGAGGCAGTATTTGCATTTCATACTGAAGAATACAGTGCAAATGTACCACTTTGCTCGCAAAAATAATTATATTAGTTAACGTACACGAAATTTGTAAACATCTACAATCTTTAACTATGAATGCAAGTCTTTCCAGAAGAAAATTTTTAGCATCCGTCAGTATGCTAGCCGCTGGTTGTACAGCGATTCCACCACACTTGACTACGGACGAAAAAAAATTGAAAGTGGCATTGGTCGGTACTGGTGTGAGAGGTACTAGCTTTTGGGGTAAACGCTTAGTAGATCAATATTCGGATATTATAGAATTCGTCGGCTTGTCTGATATCAATAAGGGAAGATTAGCCTATGCTAAAGAATACATGGGTGTCAGTTGTCCCACATATTTGAATTTTGATGAGATGATGGCTCAAGCAAAACCAGACTTGCTGATTGTCACCACAAAAGACTCTACTCATCATGAGTTTATTATCAAAGGTCTGGATTTGGGATGTGATGTGCTGACAGAAAAACCACTGACCACGGATGAAGATAAATGTCAAGCTATTATTGAAGCAGAGAAAAGGTCAAATAAAAATTTAATCGTAGGATTTAATTATAGATGGAGTCCGTACATGACAAAAATTAAAGAACTACTTCATTCCAATACAATTGGTAAAGTGACCTCTGTCGATTTTCATTGGTACCTGAATACCTACCACGGCGCTTCTTATTTTAGACGTTGGCATGGAGAGATGGCGAGTGGTGGCTCACTTTGGGTACACAAGGCAACACATCATTTTGATTTACTGAATTGGTGGATTGATTCTGATCCAGCCGAAGTGTTTGCCTATGGTGCGCTCGAGCACTATGGATCTAATGGTCCATTTAGTGGCAACAATTGTCGTGATTGTGATCACAAAGCAGATTGCAAATTTCATTATGACATCACTAAGAGTAAGCGAAACATGGATTTGTATGTCAATAACGAACAGCATGATGGCTATATCAGAGACAACTGTCTATTCAGAGATGATATTGATATATACGATAAGATGTCTGCGAATATTAAGTATGCTAATGATGTGATTGTGAATTATTCTTTGACGACCTACTCTCCATATGAAGGTTGGAAGATTGCATTCAATGGCATGGATGGTCGTATAGAAGCCTGGTTAGATGTGCCGTATTATGAAAACATTAACATGAGTCAGGAAGAATTACATGCTGCCGAAATGGACCAAACATCTAATAATAATCTTGTCTCAAAACCTATCATTGTCCATAAAAATTGGAACAAACACGAGACGATTTCTGTCGACTATGACCGTCGAGGCCATGGTGGTGGAGACACAAGACTACAGGATAAAATATTCGTTAACCCAGATAATCCTGATCCATTAAAGCATGCCGCAGGGATACGTGATGGTGCGATGTCTATCTTGATCGGCATTGCCGCAAGAAGAAGTATTGAACAGGGGAAACCAATTAGTATCGGAGAGTTGACTGAGCTGGAGCCGCAGGCTGATAGAGTGTAATGATATTACCGAGCAGCTAGTTTATTTTTGTCTTCCCCAATTTTTATTTGGCTTACTATCTAGTTGTAGTTCTAGTGTTCCTCCCTTGATGATATCTTTATGTAAAATTTTAGGAGTATTCAATGCCTTGTTGTTTAATAATGCAGACTGTATATATACATTATTTGGACTGTTGTCACCTGCGTTTATGACAAACTGGCGACCTGGATAATAGCGATCGTCTAGATGTATTGTCACCGTATTAAAAATAGGACTTGAAATATCATAGCTAGGGTCTATTGCAGTTCCCCCTTTCATGGAGAATAAACCAATTTTCATTAAAACAGATAATGCTCCCATTAATCCTTGGTCCTCATCTCCACTATATCCAAATTCAGGAGACAAGTGGCTATATACCTTGTCTATGACCTGCCGACTCCAGAATTGAGTAAGCCACGGCGCGTCAGCATAATTAAAGAGGAATGCTGTCTGCATTGATGGCTGATTTCCATAGTTAATATAGACTCTTCTATTCTTTTCTTGTTCTCCTTTGTCATGACTTTTGGCAGATGTGAAATCATGCGTTTGTGCTAATTCAAAAGAAGTATTCAATTTTTTGACAAAGGCATCATTTCCACCAATCAAGTCTATTAAGCCTTCAACATCATGTGGGACCCACCAAGTAAATTGAGCAGCATTACCTTCGACCCATCCATTGTCATAGCGTAAAAGATCTATAGACTCTTCCCAATTTCCATCAAGGGTTTTTACCCACATCCAACCTAATTCTTCATTCCAAATGTTTTGATAGTTTTTACTTCTAGCGTTAAAGACCTCATAAGCATCTTGCTTTCTCAGAACTTTTGCAAACTGACCAAGTGTCCAATCTTGATAAGCATTTTCCAATGTTTGTCCTGAGCCATCACGGTGATATCCTTTGGTGCCTTTTGGCAAGGGATGAGGGATGTAACCCCTTTCGATGTAATAGTCCATTCCGCCACCGAGATTGGTTTGATGTTCATAACCTGCTTTACCCATCATCCCAATTGGTTTGTGATTTTTCACTAATCCTTGGAATGCTTTTTCTGCATCGAATCCTCGAATTCCTTTCATATATGCACTGACAATAAATGGAGTCGAGGAAGCTCCTGTCATGACATAAGTATAGTTTCCTCCTGACGGTCCCCTTGGGATCAAACCGCCATCGTCATACATCAACAACATTGAATTGACAAATTCTTCGGTCACCTTAGGGTAAACTAAATGCCATAAGGTATTGAGTGTCCATTGCGCCCCCCAAAATGAATCAGAATTATAATGGTTAAATGTTGGACGCCCAGTTTTATCCAAAGGGATTTGGCCAATCCTAGGTTTATCACCAGTCATATCACAATACCTGCCATTGACATCACTGATGATTCTTCGACCCAACAAGGCGTGCCATAAATCTGTGTAGAAACGGCGTTGCTCTTTGTGAGTTCCACCTTCGACTTCAATTTTACTTAACCATTCGTTCCAATCTATTTTTGATTCCTCAACGACTCTTTCAAAGTCCCAGTGATTTAATTCTGTCTTTAAATTAAGGCGAGCTTGATCTATACTGACATACGAAATACCAATTTTCATCAAACGCTGTTCTTGTTTTTTCGTTTTAAAACTAACGTAGACGCCTGTTCCTGGGCCCTCAATTTCTTCAGCTTGTAAGAGTTTACCATCCTTCCATGTTCCTATGTTTTCAAAGGCTTTATCAAATTTGGCTACATAGTAAATGTATGTTGCTTTGGGTCGACGGATTGTCGGTGCCATAAGTGTATGACCTTCAATTTCAGTATTACTTATCTTTTTTGCGTAACCACTTTTAGTGTCTGAGGGACCAAGAAAGGTAGAAAAATCTATATGGATATGACTATCATCATGTTTTGGATATGTGTATCTGTGAAAGCCAACACGTGTGGTTGATGTTAATTCTGCCTTGATTTTGTAGTCATCGAGATAGAGACTATGATAGCCGACATTGACTAATTCATTTTCATGAGAATAAGAAGATCCGTAGTGATTTGGTCCTAAATGTCCTATAAATTTTCCCGTAGTTGGTAATACAGGAATGCCCGATAATTGCCACGCATGAACGTGGCTAAAGCATCTTATCGTATCCTGATTATACCGATATCCTGAATTCCAAGCACCATTAATAACCATATCTGGACTCAAATTTACCATCCCAAAAGGTCTCGATGCAGAATTGAAAAAAAACCACCGCGAATTTGCAGAGTCAACCAGTGGATCGACCAAATCTACAGGTTTGTAAATTGGATTAGAAGATGACATTTGACTTAGCTTATGGCTTGTTTTGCAACTTGCAAATGCTAAAATTGTCATTAAAAAATAGATAGATGGTATTTTACTTTTCATATAGATATTGGCTGTAGCAAATAATCAATATTAATTTTATTAAACAAGTACACGAACAGAAATTATCTTTATTAGCTCTAAAACGGGAATGACAAATTCTATTAACTTTTGCTTCCTGTCTTGTTGGATTTCTAAGTTAAGGATACTTGCAAATATGATCGCTATGGATTTAAACTAAAATGGAAAAAACAATCGGCGATGTAATCATGGTAAACGACTCCCCGAAAGACTATCCAAATTATTTCTTAAAGTATATCCTAACAATTGTGGATTAACTGTTGAGCAAGAGGTCTTTAAAATCTTTAAAATCCTTCGACATAGACACAGCAGCTTTTTCCTTAGATCTAAGATCAGATAATGAAGAAGGAATGTCAATATCTCCTAAAATGGGTTCCATTACAGGTAGAAACTTTGCTGGGTGAGCAGTCTCCAAGAAAATGGCTTGATGGTTTTGACTGTCTTGTAAATATTGATGAGCTGAAAGGAATCCGATGGCGCCATGAGGATCAGCTACATAGTCAAACGTTTTAGAAATATACTTTATGGCGAATTTAGTTTCTTCATCATCATAATAAAACCCTTCGATGTCTTTATGAATGGCACTCCAGTCATTATGATAAAGATCCATCATCCTAGAAAAATTAGATGGTTTACCGACGTCCATGGCATTAGAAATGGTTTGCACTGATTGCCGTGGTTCGTAGCTAGATGTTGCTAGATAATGTGGGACAATGTTATTCCTGTTTGTAGACGCCAAAAATCGACGAATTGGCAATCCCATACGTTTTGCAAAAAGTCCAGCAGTGAGATTTCCAAAATTCCCAGAAGGAACTGAAAAAACAACTGGTTTTGACTTATCACTCAATTGTTTATAGCCTTCGAAATAGTAAAAGCTTTGTGGGATAAGTCTAGCTATGTTGATTGAATTTGCAGAACTGAGATTATGACGTTTATTGATTTCTTCATCCAAAAATGCTGATTTTACCAATGCCTGACAATCATCAAAGGTACCATTGACTTCAATCGCCTTAATATTTCCTCCCCAAGTTGTTAATTGTAGCTCTTGTAGCGGGCTTACCTTTCCTTTTGGGTATAGAATGGTGACATCTATGTTTGGGATGTTGAAAAATCCAGCTGCAACTGCACCTCCAGTATCACCACTCGTGGCTACTAAGATACTTAGCTGTTTGTTATCGTCTTTGACCAAGTAAGACATTAACTCTGCCATAAATCTGGCACCAAAATCTTTAAACGCTAATGACGGTCCATGCCATAATTCTAGTGTAAATATGTCTTCTGAGAGTTTTATAAGAGGAGCATCAAAATTTATAGCATTTGTTATGATGTTCGTAAGGTTTTCGTCTTTTATATCATCACTCAGCATGTTTTGTGCTACCCTTAAAGCAATTTCAGGAAAGGAATGATTTTCTAATCCGTTTACAAACGACTTATCAAGAGAAGCTATTGTCTCTGGCATATATAAGCCATTGTCAGGAGGTAAACTCTTTAATACTGCAGTTTTTAAATCAACGGTGTATTGTGAATTATTTGTACTATAATATTTCATAAGAATTTTATAACTTAAAAGTACCCTTGTTATTTATTTTGGACACGAATACATCATTTGCTATTTTTTTATCAGACAAGAAAGCATTGATTTTTTCTCCAACATTTTCTGCGATAAGACTGTTTTCACACAATGAGAATACACTAGGTCCTGCACCGCTTATACTGAAGCCTAAAGCTCCTTCTGATAATGCGATCTCTTTCATTTCGTAAAAGTGAGGGATCAGTTTGGCTCTTTGAGGTTCTATGATTATATCCTCTAATGATCGTCGGATCATTTCTAAATCAAGCTTGTAAAGAGCAGCTACAAAAAAGGCTAAATTGCCGGATTGTTTTATGTGTTGATCAAGTTTGATGGTATCAGATAAAATCGCTCTTGATTCTTTTGTCAAAATACTAATGTGTGGATAGATAACAGTTGCATATAAACCATAAGGTGATGGCAATCTTACAATATCCAAGCTTGTATTATCTCTGATTAATATAATACCACCGAGCAAGGAAGGTGCTACATTATCAGCATGCCATGCGCCATCGGCTATTTGTTCTCCAGCGACAGCAAATGGTAACAGATCTCTCGTTTCCATTGGACAGCCCATATACTCATTAGCTGCAAAAACGCCAGCTGCTGCACTTGCGGCACTAGAGCCAAGACCACTTCCAAAAGGCATCTTCTTATGAATTTCCATTTCAATGGAGCGCCCATCTTCACCTATGTGTTTTAAAAATTGTAAGGCTGCAAAGCCGGCAGTATTTTTTTCTACCTCTAAAGGGAGTTTTCTCTTAGCACCAGTAATTTTTGTTATCCTTAGACCGGGCTTAGTTCCATCTCTAATCAGAATTTCATCACCAGGACCATCTATTGCAAATCCTAGTACATCATATCCTACTGCCATATTAGCTACTGAAGCAGGGGCAAACACTTTTAATCCAAATTTTGACATAAAATTTTGACTATCAATTAATTAAATCCAAAATGATTTTTGTTTCCAATACTAATAATCTCACTAAAGACACCTGCAGCGGTTACTTCCGCGCCAGCGCCTGGTCCTCTAATAACAAGAGGCCGATTGGAGTATCGCTTAGTCGTAAATACAATCATATTGTCAGAACCTTGTAAACTATAAAACGGATTATCTGAACCCACAAACATCAACTTGACTATGGCTTTTCCATTTTCAAAACTAGCAATATATCTTATCACTTTTTTCTCTTCTTCTGCCTTTTGAATAAGACTCACAAAATGATCTGATTCTGTATCCAGTGTGTCAAAGAAAGCATCCACAGAAGAGGCTTCCATTGATACCTTTGGTAAAATAGCTTCTACAATAACATCATCTGGCTCAATCTGATGTCCCGCTTCTCTAGCAAGAATTAGGATTTTCCGCTTTATATCAGAACCTGACAAATCATCTCTTGGATCTGGTTCTGTATAACCCAGCTCTTTAGCTTCTAATACCAATTCTTTAAATTGCCTGTCTGCTGTCCAACTATTAAAAATATATGAGACGGATCCACTCAGTACAGCTTCTATTTTTAGTATGTCATCTCCGCTTTCAATCAAGGTTCGCATTGTAGATAAAACAGGTAGTCCTGCACCTACATTTGTCTCATATAAAAAGCTTACATTTTTTTGTCGAGCAATCGATGACAAAGATTTGTACTGCGCAAATGATGAAGAATTAGCTACCTTATTGGGAGTAGAAATAGAAATATTATGATTTAGTACATCTTGGTAAATATCAGGTAATTTTTTATTTGCCGTGTTGTCTACGAAGACAGAGTTTGGCATATTCATCTGTTTCATGTTTTCCACAAAACCAGCCATACTACTTTGGATTGGTGATTCGCCTAATGAAGCTTCCCAATTGCTAAGATCTATTCCTGCTTCGTCAAATACCATCTTTTTTGAGTTGGCTAACCCGACAATATTAACTTGAAGTTTTTGACTTTCTTGCAATGATTTTTCTTGGGCTTGAATCTGTTTTAGTAATGTACCTCCGATAAGTCCAACGCCAACCATAAAGACATTGACAGTTTTCAAATTAGATAAGAAAAAGGAATCGTGAATTAAGTTCAAGGCTTTTCTTTCGTCCATTGAGCTTATAGCAAAAGAAATGTTTAATTCAGAAGAGCCTTGTGCAATGGCAACTACATTTACACCTTCTTTTCCTAGCGAACCAAATAATCTACCGGCTACGCCAGGAATTTTTCTCATATTTTGACCAACGATCGCAATGATATTTAAATCATTCAATACACCAATAGTCTGAATAAAGTTATTTTCGATTTCACTATCAAACTCTGATTCAATTGCTTCAATTGCTTGTTTCTTTTTCTTTTGATTGACAGCCACACAAATAGAATGCTCAGAGGATCCTTGTGTAATCATGATGACATTGATCTTTTGTCTAGCTAACGAACTGAAAAATCGGGCGGCGATACCTGGAATTCCCATCATACCTGGACCTTGCAAGGTCAATAGGCAGACACCAGACATTGAACTCATTCCTTTGATTCGTGCTTTTGATTCATCAGACTCCTTACTTATTTTTGTTCCCTCAAAATCTGGATTAAAAGTATTTCTAATATAGATTGGAATATCCTTCGCTAGTGCAGGTTGAATTGTTGGTGGATATATAACCTTAGCACCAAAGTGTGACAGTTCCATAGCCTCATTATAGCTGAGTGACTCTACAGTATATGCTTTCGAAACTTTGCGCGGATCACAAGTCAAAACACCATCGACATCAGTCCATATTTCTAATTTTTCAGCATACAACGCTCCTGCAAGGATTGCTGCAGTATAATCAGAGCCGCCTCTTCCTAATGTTGTTGTTAATCCTCCCACATCAGAAGCGACGAAACCAGTGACAACATTAACACCATCACCGTGGTTATCAAAATAATCTTTAATCGTATCGTTTGTAATCGAAAAGTCTACAACTGCGGCACCAAAATTCTTATTTGTTTTGATAATTTTTCTGGCATCAACAAATTTAGCTGTGATTCCAATGTTATTAAAATATTCTGCAATGATATAGCATGAATTACGCTCTCCAAAACTCAGAATATAGTCCATGGTTCTCAAAGACACTTCTCTTACAAGATAAACGCCTCTTAATAGTTGTTCGAGAGTCTCATGGTTTTCTGACAAGAGTTTTTGAGCTTGCTCGTAAGCATTAGTATCTAGTAATTCTTTGAGTGCTAAATTATGTCGAGTGACATATTCTGCATGTATTCGTTTGTAATCGGAAGAGCCTTTAGCTGCTTCTTCACCCATTGAAATCAACGTGTCTGTGACACCTCCAAATGCTGAAAACACAACGCTTATCTTCTCACCTCGATCTATTCTTTTCTGCAGTAAACTCCCAATATGTTTTATTCTTGATGGCTCTGCTACAGAGGAGCCACCAAATTTAAGTACTATCATGATTCAACAAAATGTTTGATGTATAGATCCGTTAATTTTTCTGTTTCTACTAAAAATCCATCATGGCCATATACAGAATCTATACTTTCATAGATGGCATTTGGAATAGCATTGACAATGTTTTGTTGTTCTACAGCTGGATAAAGTAGATCTGTATTAATATTTACAATAACCGTTTTAGCTTCAATTTTAGAAAGAGCCTTTTCTATGCCACCTCGTCCTCGACCTACATTATGTGTATCTAGGCTATCTAAAAGTCTATAATATGAAAAGGCATTAAAACGATTCGCTAATTTTTCACCTTGGTATCGTTGGTATGAGGCAGAGCGAAATTCTGTAAGCGTATCTTCATCATCAGGCTGTGTTTCCTCATAACAAAGATAATTTCGATAGATAACCATTCCAACAGCTCTTGCTGCTTTCATTCCATTAATACCAGCGTCATCTCTTTTTTCAGTCCACGTTTGATCTGATTCTATAGCCATTCTATGTGCTGTATGGATGGCTTTCCCCCAAGAGGATTCCTTGGCAGAACAGACAGATAAATACAAGTTTTGAAATAAACTTGGTTCTATTATGGCCCATTCTAAAGCATGAGAAGCTCCCATTGAACCACCGACACCCATATAGATACTTTGGATACCTAGGTGATTTTTTAATTTTTGAAATAGTGAGACTTGATCTCTGATTGTTACGATTGGGAAATCATGATAAAACGTTTCAGAAGATTCTGGATTAATATCTAAAGGTCCAGTAGAACTATAACACGACCCTATTAAATTAGCACAGACAACAAAGTGTCGACTCAAATCCAAGATACGGTTTTCTCCAAAAGCACCATCCCACCAATCTTCAATTTTTGAACTAGCGGTCAATGCATGGAAAACCCACATGACATTGTCACTGGCTTCATTTAGTTGGCCATAGGTATGATATGCAATTTGTACTTCTGTCAAACAGCCGCCAAGCTCTAAGTGAGTTGCTTCCTCAATTTTAAAGTACTTTATGTTATCAATATGTGACAATATGATTGTTGATTTTACTGTATACCTTACCTGTTACAAAAATAGAGCCGCAAATATAGTCTATTTAGATAGCTATAACTGTTTCACTATTTACAAGAATCTGTTGTGTGTATGTCGTTTCCATTTTCTTTGAAAAAACAACATTTTAAATGCATCTCAATGGGCAAATAAAATCGTTTTAACTGGCTCCATTAAACAATAATAGAGATAAGAATAATCCTCGATAAGAATAATTTGTTAGTCTAAGTTTGCAATCCTTAAGATCAATCGAGAGTTACTAAGTTCTGATGTTTTCAATTGTTCCTCATTCAAAGTCACGCCCGCAAACTGTGCAGAGACCCAATCTAAAATAGAACTATTACGATGAAGATCCATAATTGATTTTAAGTGTTTTGTGGCGGCATCCGTTCCTGATACTTTTTGTTTAGCCTTAAGATTAAGCAAAAGTGTAGTCTTAGGTTTAGCATTGTGTTCTAGTGAGTTCTGGAAGACCTTTCTCCAGAATTCCTCAGCTAAGGGCAGATTATTTCTTTTTAATTCACAATAGGCGATCATATAATCTGGGATACGTTCGTCAGGATTAAATGGTTTTCCAACACCTAAATTCTCTGGCCACTCTTTTGATTGGTGCAATAAGTGTAAGGCTTCTTCATATTGTTGATCTTCAATGTGAGACAATGCCTCCCAGTAATGAGCGGACTCATATAAACGTCTTCCTTCAGATGCTGCTTCAAAAGGTAGCACTTTAATGGTATTCAGTAAGTCTATAGATTTCCGATATTTTCTATTCTCATTCAGCAAATAAGCCAGTTTTAAGCCGATTGAATAATTTTCAGGAAACAGCTGATAAGCTTCTGATGCTAGAGTGAGACCATCAGACCAATTTTCATTCTTAGTATAATTTTCGATTAAAGCATCCCATGTTCTCCAATTATTCTTCCCCAAATTATTGGCTCTTTGGAGGTCATCTAAGGGGTCTTTGCTGCTGAGTTCATATAAAAAGTGAGCTCTTGCTATATAGAAAGGAGGGTAGAGAGGTGTATCTCCAATCGTTTCTAAAAGTTCTGCTGCTTCCAGTTTCCTATCTTTTGCCCATAGATTGAGAGCATAATAGTATTTCGATTTCCAATTGGAATTATGTTGATTTACCCACTTGAATGCTTGAAGACTTTCTCGTCTAAACGGAAACACAAAATCTGGAGAATGTCTTTCAATTTGTTTGAAGCCTTTATGATTAGGGTCTTGTAAAATGAATGCTTGCCAAGTTGAAATAAGCGGATGATTTGGAGCGACGTCTAGTATTTTTAATGCAGCATTGATTTGTAGTTTATTATGATAATCAATAGCTAGCTCGATATAGCTTTGAAACTGTAGCTCAGATCGGTTTGCATTTGTATATTCTAATAAGGTGTGGCTATTTGGTTCTTGCAAATAGCGTTCGAATTTTACGAAGTGATTTATAGGATCTATTTTCTCTATTTTGTTTAGGGCTTTATTTGCCAGATCTTTATCATGAACAAGTCTTGCTGTAATGGCAATGACTTTCCAGGCACTGATGTTATACTGGTTAAAATCGATTGCCTTTGTTGCATATGTCTTTGCTTTTGTCAATTGATTTTCAGCTAATAAAATCTCACTCATCTGCGTGTAGGCATTGGATCGAAATTCCATTGAGCGTGCAGCCCAGCCAAAAGCTTCTTTGGCATTTATAAAATCGTTTTTTGCTCGATATACAATAGCTGCAACATAATTTGAAGATGGATTATATGTATCAAGTTCAAGAGCCTTGTTGGCATAGATAAGGCCTTCATCATAGTTCGCTTGTCTATACAAGAGTTCGGCAATTCCAACCAAGGCCGGGATGTGATACGGATCAGTAGCCAAGACTGATTTAAATTTGTCTATCGCTTCTGCATACAGACGAAATTTCATGTCTTCTATACCAGATAAATATAATTTCTCATTTGAATCTATGACTCCCAAATCTTCTGTCTGAAATGATCTTTTAATCAATAAGTCTTCTGATACGGATGTATAGTGTAGATCCAATTCTGGAATATGAATACTATAGTCTTCCTCATTATTAATTGAAAATGATTGTTTAAAAACATCCATTGGTGCCAATGAAATACTTATATCTTCGACAAGAGTTGTCCCTTGGTAAATTTGGATTTGAGCATCACGGTTAATAAATGAATTTAAGCCAATTATTACTGCATCATCAGTTTCTTCGACATGCATGACGGCTGATTCGGATACATCTGTAAGACCTCCAATTTCTTTTATCGGAAACCAAAGTTCTTTCCATTGATCTATAGAATATGGTTCGAAATTAGCTTGGGTTTGCGGATTGATATGATCATCCGGAATATATTGTAAAAATTGACGGCCGGCTTGAAATTCTAAATATTGACCATCTGTGTCTGTCAGTAAGTTTTCCCATATTCCACCAGATCGAGACAATGCCCAGAGCCATAATTTTTGTCCTGGAATGGCATCATATTCTCCCCAGTGTCCAAAACCATATTGTGCCTCATGATAATATCCCCCAAAAAAATCATTGTATTCTCCGACAACATGGTACGATTTGCTAGATCCAAAATTGTTTTCATTATAATGCGCTAGATTCCGTCCCTTTTTATCTATTGGCCATGGCAAGGCTTGACCACTGTGTTTAAGTAATTCATTGCCAGGAGTAAAAAATTCAAAATCTGAACGTGCAGGAGCGGCTCCTGTCATCCAGTTATAATAAGCTTGGTTCATGGATGTTGGATTATACCATGTAGCATGTGTCTCAAATGCAGCTTGATCTTTTGGCAATACAATAGTAACTCGCCACTGAGTTCTTGATGGTAAATCAATATTTCCGACAGTACAACTTACACTCCCATCATCGTGTTCATGAAGGACATAATCTACTGGTGTAGCGGTAGAAGGATGGTGACCTATAATTCCAAAATTAAATTCTATTCCTCCTGATGTCCACGGACCGCGCATAGAGATATTTCGAAATTTCATGACTTCATTGCGATATATAAATTCTTTACCTGTTGACTTTTCGATAGCTCCCCAAACTTTTCCACCGACTTGTGGCGTCACATATACTTCTATAAAATCATTTTCTAAGGTCACCACTTTCCAATCCTGGTCTTTCGATTGATGGCTATAACCATCGTATGAAAAGTAGGGATAGATTTTAGCATTCTTTGTAAGAATTGGAATGGGATTAGGATCACTGAAGGGATAAGTTTTAAGTGATTTTATTTCTTCTTTTATCAATGCATTTTGAGCGCTTATCACATTAAAGAAAAGCAAGAATAGAATACTAAGAATATTAGCTTTTTTCATCAGTTTGAATTGAGTCATGGTGTAGAAGATATCAAATTTTCAACTTTTTCGTTAATTTTTCTTAATAATGTGGGTATTCGAATTGCACTTTTACAATTGGTTAAAATATAATGTCTTTTTGTTTAGGAATTTTATTACGACATCTTGAGCTTATTACAGGATCTTCTATTAGAATTATATGTTTTTAAACTTGATTCCAAATCAAGTCAAAGGCACTATGAAATGGCAACTTGGTTCGACCTTGTTTACTGTAAATTTTTTACAGTTGTTTGTTCGTAGGTCGCGTTATAGTCTGATCTGACTGTTCCTAATAATCGATCCCAAATCAAAAAATATAAACCATAATTGCCATCAAATTTATCATAATGCAAATTATGGGCGACAGAGGTATTGACATATTGACGTCTTTTTTAATCTCTTTGTACTGACTAAAATGAAAGAAAACAAAAATCCTTGGAATGCTCCAAACAAGATGATGATGTTCAATATATTTAGTTCTAAAACCATAAGAAGTTCAGTATTGAAGTCGACAAATTATAGCTTTTTTGAGAATGTAAATTGCGAAATTTAATTTAAGAACAATCATGAGTTTATTCACGAAAGGATGTAAACAATTTTCTCATTAGAACATTGATATTAGAGACAATTCAAAAATCAGTGCAATAATGAAGAATTCCTTACTTTTGCACTCGATTATCAAATACTCAAAATTTAGAATATGCCATTTGACATAGACATGCTAAAAAGACATTATACTTCATTAGCCGAAAGGGTAGATAAAGTAAAGAGTGTCCTTCAACGACCTTTGACTCTTGCTGAAAAGATTCTGTATGCCCATTTACATGAAGATTCCCCGTTACAAGATTATAAGAGAGGTGAAGATTATGTTTTATATAAACCGGATAGAGTCGCGATGCAAGATGCAACAGCTCAGATGGCTTTGCTCCAGTTTATGATGGCAGGTAAAGATAAAGTGGACGTTCCTTCTACAGTACATTGTGACCATCTTATCCAAGCGAAGATAGGAGCAGATGAGGATCTTCAGCATGCTATGAATACAAGTAACGAGGTATTTAATTTTTTAGAATCTGTTTCTGATAAGTATGGAATAGGTTTCTGGAAGCCAGGTGCCGGAATTATTCATCAGGTCATTTTGGAGAATTATGCTTTCCCAGGAGGTATGATGATCGGGACAGATAGCCATACAGTAAATGCAGGCGGACTTGGGATGGTAGCGATCGGCGTCGGAGGTGCAGATGCTGTAGATGTCATGGCAGGAATGGCTTGGGAACTTAAAAACCCAAAACTCATCGGTGTAAAACTAATCGGCAAATTATCAGGATGGTCTTCAGCGAAAGATGTCATTTTGAAAGTTGCCGATATATTAACAGTGAAAGGTGGAACAGGTGCTATTGTAGAATATTTTGGTGACGGAGCGATAAATCTAAGTTGTACTGGTAAAGGCACCATTTGTAATATGGGTGCTGAGATCGGAGCGACGACGTCTACTTTCGGATATGATGATAGCATGGATAGATATCTAAGAGCGACTGACAGAGAAGAAGTAGCAGATGCGGCAATGGCTGTCAAGGACTATTTAACAGCTGATGCTGAATGTTATGCAGAACCAGAAAAATACTTTGATCAAGTTATAGAGATTAATTTATCAGAACTAACACCATTAATCAATGGGCCGTTTACGCCAGATTTATCCACGAAGGCGGGTAAAGAAATGACGGATAAAGCGACTAAAAATGATTGGCCTCTAGATATAGAGTGGGGACTGATCGGATCGTGTACTAACTCTTCTTATGAGGATCTATCAAGAGCTGCTTCTATTGCAAAGCAAGCAGTAGATAAAGGCTTAACAACTAAAGCAGAGCTGGGTATCAATCCAGGAAGTGAGCAAGTAAGATTCACAACAGAAAGAGATGGTATTCTAAAGATATTTGAAGATCTAAATGCGACAATATTCACTAATGCTTGTGGACCATGTATTGGCCAATGGGCTAGGTATCAAGATCCAATGAATGGACCTAAGAATAGTATCATACACTCTTTCAATAGAAACTTTTCTAAGCGAGCGGATGGTAATCCAAGCACACACGCTTTCGTAGCTTCTCCAGAAATAGTAGCTGCAATAGCAATCGCAGGAAGATTGGATTTTAATCCGATGACAGATACGCTTACAAATGATAAAGGCGAACAGGTAAAGCTAGATGAACCAACTGGTCACGAACTACCGCCAAATGGTTTTGATGTAAAAGATAGAGGCTATAATGCACCAGCAGCGGATGGTAGCAAAATAGAAGTAATTGTAGATCCTTCTTCGGATAGATTACAATTATTGACCCCTTTCACGCCTATCAGCAAAGAGGACATGACAGATATGAGAGTCCTGATCAAAGTAAAAGGTAAATGTACAACAGATCATATTTCGATGGCTGGACCGTGGTTAACCTACAGAGGGCATCTTGAGAATATTTCTGAAAACTGTTATACTGGCGCTATCAACTTTTTTAATGATGAAGCGAATAAGGTCTTAAATTATATCAATAATGATTATGTCCCAGTACCGGATTCTGCAAAAGCTTACCAAGCTAAGGGCATCGGCACTGTTGTTTTCGGAGAAGAGAATTTAGGAGAAGGATCTTCTAGAGAGCATGCGGCAATGGAACCACGGTTCTTGGGTGTCAATGCCGTGATTGTAAAATCATTTGCAAGAATACACGAAACGAATCTTAAGAAACAAGGAATGTTGGCTTTGACATTTGTCGATAAGACTGATTATGACTTAGTGAGACAAGATGATATCGTATCAATCACAGATTTTGATCAGATGGCTCCAGGGAAAACGTTAACGATTAAATTAGATCATCATGACGGGACAAATGATGAATTTCAAGTCGCACACACCTATAATCAAGCTCAGATTGAATGGGTAAAAGCAGGTTCTGCACTCAATAAGATTAGAAGAGAGTCAGGTATTGTATAGATTGTGTAAGAGCGAATGGCAAGGATTTATCAATTACTGACAGAATAAGAGCTCAATTATCTGATAATATAAAGAAGGCGTTCAGTTATGCTGAACGCCTTCTTTTTGTAAAAGATTTTAGTAATAATGGCCTTATTGACTGTTCGATTGAGTCGTCTGTTTATTATGGAGAAGTGAATCACAGCCATCCATAAAAGCATAAAAAGGCACATTTGAAAGTAGTTCTAACCCAGATTTTATAAGTAAAGACATGGAGGTCAGTTATACGTATTTAACTATTTAGATCAGCAATGTTATTGTCAAATTATTTGAGGTAAGTTTGCTTTTCAATTTTGACAGGCTTCTATTTTGGCCTCAAACACATTTCCTTCTGAAACAGTGAATCAAACCTTGTAAAGCAATATGTAGCTTCTTTTTTACCATGACCTTATTATTAAGAATAACAGCTATACCATTTACCTTCATTCCAGGAGTAAGGCTAATAATATCGGTAGAGTATAATTGAATATCTGCAATCAAAAATCCAACTCAAGAAAAGCTTTTTTTTAAAATAGAAAAAGTCGGTGACACTATTCTTCAGTAGCTGACATGTAAATTTAAAGACAGTTTTTCGTATTAAATATTGATGAAGGCAAGCTATTTTTAGTTGATTCCATAGACCTATATACAAGGCTCTTCCTTCATTTTGCAATCTACCATGAGCCAAAAATATTAATCTGGGGATGGAATAAAAAGGTCTAGTAGATCCTGTCCCAGGAGATAATATCTCAACTTTGACTGATGATCCTTGCGAAGCGATTTCTGATAATTTTATTAATTGTAATAAGAGAAGCTGCTGATGATGGATCATTGGAGATTTAAAAATTTATATTGATTGATGCTGTGTCGAATATGCCTTTATTTGATCTTTACGAAGGACAAGAAATTGACATCTCGACATTACCGAATCGGACATTGAGTATTCAAGTGTATGTAAAAGGTTCTGAAGATGAAAGTGTATTTTTTGATATCGCAGGCCAAATCAACTTTGAACCATATACTCTTTTTGGAGACAACAGCAGTTAAGGAAATATTGCGGGTAGAAACTTCAAGCTAGGAAAATACAGAATTACTGCAATTCCTTTTAGCAAAGAGTACTTAAGTGGTGATAGAGGAGACCGATTACAAGTTAATTTTACACTAGTAGATAGATCCTCAATACCTGACTCTGGTCCTTTTTAGAGATATATGGCGAGTATTGAATGTTGATGAAATATGCTTTTTTATGCATTTTATCATACACAAGTTACGAGATGTATTATTGATGAAAGATCTATTTTATTATAATTAATTACACTGATTTTCGATACAGTTGTGATGACTGTTTCTTGTCGGAGAGAGTCGTAATAGCTTACCTATTTAATTGCAAACTAGACTTGTAGCTAATAAAAAATATAATTTTACCCAGTAAATTTATAATGTCAATAACGGAATTAGAATTGACTAAAAATGTGTGGTCATATACAGTGAAACATTATATGAGTTGAGTCGATCTTCAAAATCTGATATACTAGAAGTACGTGATTGTAAATCCCTTAACAAAGTGGTTCGTACGCCTATCTCAATATGTTTACTTATATAGCTTCGTATCCCAATGTGTGTTCTGAGTTCAAAATGATTCGTAGACTTATAGCCATAGTTTTCCACAGGGCCATATTCACCTATGGTTTCCACTGAGTCATATGTCTCTCCTATCGTAGACTGGAGCAGAGCGTATTGTAAGCCAGCTCCTAACTCAACTCTGAATCGATTATTGATGGGCTGTGCATATGATAGGGTGATTGGAACTGATAAAGATCTATATTGTTGAAATCTGGTTTTCTCTACTACTTCGATATTGTCAACAGAGGCTGTTCCGAAGATATTCTGTGACACCCCACCTTTGATTTGATATGCGATTAATACATCTTCGGATTGTTCAGTACTTACAGTTTGCTGGATGATATCTCTGATCCGGCTTATGTTATTGGTGAAGCAGAGTCCGCTTTCTAAATAAAGCTTGTCTGTCAGTTCTATATTAAAGCCTACACCAATGGTCTGACTCAGAAATGGCTTCTCATTATCTTGTCGTCGTTGCTGTAGCAAGTTGTCTTCTGAGTAAGCTAAGCTCCGAGTAAAAGCTCCAATACCGGAATAGAGGGATAGGCTGTACTTGGACTTCTGATCAAGCGTAGTAGTTACTGCACTTGCCTGAGGGAGGATACTTATTTGAGATTTAGTATCATATTCCAGTTCACTTATATGTATCAGGGGTAGGAGGGAATATTCTAGTTTTGTATCAACTAATGTGAGAATGGATGTTTTTAATTCACTTTTTACTATTTCTTTCTCCGAATTAAGTGGCATTGAAGTCCTTTCGGAAAATGGCAGCTTTTGTTTATTATCTAATTTAATATGATGGTTTTCAGCTTTAATATTATTTGTGGTATTTGTTTCTTTTCCTTGAGGCGTTTTTTGGTAAGTATTGGTTGCTAAGTCCTTTAATTCGGGTTGACCTATTGCTATGTTGGTATTTATATTTCTATTAATAGTATTATTAGTTAGACGATCTATTTGATCATTGTTATTCAACTTTTGATTAATCTCTTGATTGCTGAATTTACCAACTCGGTCTTCATTAAAAATAGCTTCTTTTTGATTAAAAGATATTTTGCCATCTGCATTTGTTGAATTATAATCCGCTTTGATGTTATTGTGATTTTTATTCAAATTCGCTTCATTTTGACTCAGAGATTTATCACCATTTGATTTTGTCGAACTATAATCCGCTTTGATGTTAGTAGAATTTTTATTTGAAATCGGTTCTTCTTGACTCAGAGATATATCACCACCTGCATTTGTTGAATTATAATCCGCCATGATATCACTATGATTTTTAGGATTGTCTATTTCAATTGGTGGATTAATAAACGTATAAATAAGCGCTGACACAACTAATACGCTTAACACACCAATCATCCAGAA